>JAABUY010000145.1_pt1 | contig 148427 bp, 28 predicted proteins | sample 5560271 | NCBI WGS metagenome assembly JAABUY01 (sample SAMN10711886, study PRJNA513374) | rock metagenome | isolation source: Antarctica rocks | place: Antarctica: Victoria Land, University Valley
GATACTTATCTATTAATATTATAAAATAAGTTAAAGAATATTAAGTATATTCCTTTTAATAAGTATTATATATATAGTATTTATAAAGGTTTATAAGATAATAAGGCTTATATTTATAAATAGTATAAAAGGTTAGAGATAGGGCTTAAAAAGCCTTATATCCTAAAAATAGGGGAGAGTAATATACTCTTAAGGATATAAAGTAATATAAGTAATAGCTTAAACCCTAATATAAGATAATTTAATATTAATTAAATAGTATTTAGAAGGTATATTATAACCGCGTTAATAATAGAGTATATATAAAATAAATATAATAACTTAATATTAAAGATACTCTAATATCTTTAAAAGGGAGATAAGGATATTTATAATAAGAAATAATTATTAAAGTCTTAAGGCTATAAAAAGGGTATTAATATATCTCTATTAATAAATAAAATAGGGGTCTTTTATAAGGGTAGTATAATTTTTATACCTAATAATAAAGTAATTAAATAAGAAATCTTAAAGCTTTATTATAATAACCCTTATACTAGCTACTACTTATAAAAGTATATATAAGAGCTTATTAAGTAGAAGTTTTATTAAAAATTAATAGGATAAGACATTTGTAATTATATATAAAAATACTTAACTTATTAATTAATAAAGCTATATAGATATATTATTTATAATATACTATTACTATTATTAATACTTATAAGACCTTTTTAAGAAATTATAATAGATTTTATTATAAATCTCCCTTTAAATAAATAAAAGGGTAGTATTTATAATATAATCTTAGTAGTTATAAACTATTATATTAAGGTAGCTAAGTATTTACTTATTATAAAGATAGTTAATATTATTAATATTATTAACCTATTATATTATAAAATCTTTTTAAGGTTTAATTAACTAAAAGGTATTATTAATAATTAAGGGATAATAATTATAAATAACTTCTAGGTAGCTATATATTATTATACTAATATAAAAAGAAAGCTTAATACTACTTTCTACCCTTAAATAGATAGTTAAATAGAGAGATAGAATAGTATACTTAAGTAGTATCTACGCTACTATTCTACTTAGAGATAAGATAACTAGGTAGAGTTACTTTATTTAATAGAGTTTATATATAATTATATAAAGTATACTAATACTAAGTTACCTCTATATAAGGCGCTTTATAACTACTTACTTAAGCTAGATATAAAGTTTTTAAAGCTATTATTAGGAGAAGTCCTATTAATATAAGAAAGGATTAAATTACTTTAAAAATAAAGGGAAGGTTTAAAGTAATATTTATATTAAATATAAGTTATATAAGTAGAGTATATATATAAATAATAAAAGTAAAGATAATATAATATAAATAATTATATCTTATTAAATATAAAGTATATTAAATTAATATAAGTAATTAAAAAATTAATATAATATTATCTAAGGCCTTTTAAGGTCTTTAATTATATTAGTAGTTAGGTATATAAGTTATAACTACCTAATACCTTTTATATATATAATATCTTTTATATCTTACTTATAAAGTTATATTAAGGTAATAGTAAGAGTATTATAAAAGTTATATAAGTAGAGCTTATAAATAATAAAGATAAATAGGAAGTTAAAGCTATTTTTAATTATAAAATCTCTTATAATAAACCTTAATATTTAGTAAAGTAGAAGGGTTAATCTTATAATTATAATTAATAGTTATATAAATAGGACTTAATTAATATACTAAATATATTAGAAAGATTTAAGTAGGATTACTTTAAAGTATAAAGTTTATATTATATAAGAGGGGAAATAATCTCTATTATTATAAATAAAAAAGAAAAGATACTTAATATAACTAGATTATAAAGGGTATTATAAGAGAGGGCTATTATATTATACTAGTAGTAGTATTAGGCCTATTACTATTACTACTACTAGTAATAGGAGTATCCTTCTTATTATCCTCTTCTTTATCCTTTATAATAAGAGGGAGGCGCTCTTATAATATATTAATAAAGCTTTAAAAGTACTTTAAAAGAGGAGATAGAGTAATATATATATATATTAATAAAGGATATTAAGAATACCCTCTAGGGTATTTATAATATAAATAGTAATAGCTAAGTTAACCCTAATAAGAGCTATAATAGTAGTAGGGGTAAAGGAGGCGTAGTAAAGGTAATAATAATACTATTAAATAAACCTATTAAAGGTTTATTAGAATATAATAAGCTAAGGGGGGTTAAAGCTAGTATCTAAAGTAGTTATAATATTTAAGGATTAAAGAAGGTATATATAAGTATAATAAGTATAAGTAGAGATCTCTTATTAATATTTAATATTAAGATCTTTATAATAATTATATCTAATAGAGCTAAGGGAGGCGTATATATAAGTTATACTACTAAAGGGATAAGTAAAGCCTTAATTAAAAATATTAGACTTATAACTCTTTAAATTAAAGTATAATATAATAAAGGTATATTATATAAGATAATATAAGAATAGGCTAGGAGCGGCTTAATAGGAGAGGTTATATATTATTATAAGTAGAGGGGGTAGTAATAATCTTCTTTTAATTAGTAGTAAGGGTAAGTTTATTATTAAGGACTACTTATAAAATAATTATTAGAAGTATAAGGAGGTATAATAAGGCGTAGAGGGGGTAATAATATAAATAAGACTTAAAAAGGACTTAATATAATTAATAAAAAATAAAGATATTATAATTAAAAGAATAATATTAAAGTTATATAAAGAAGGTATACTTTAAGTACTTAATAAACCCTTAATAATAATAAGTTTTTATTTACTTTAAAATATTAAGACTTCTAACTATTTTTATAATAAATTAATAAAGGATAATAGGAAGTATAATAGGAATATATTATAATAGAGGATTATATATAAGAGTAATATCTATAATTATTATAATTTAATAAAATTATAGATTCCTTAAGGCTTAGCTTAGAGGGTCTTATAATTAATTATATTATTATACTCTTACTAGAGGTATATTCTATTATTAAGGGAGTATCTTTTATAAATTATAACCTTTTATACTCTTAAAGCCTAAGAGCCTAGATAGGGAGATAATTATAAAGATTAATTAGGAATATAATACTATTATTAACGTGGCGTTTATAGTATATAATAGTACTACGCTACCCCTTTACCTATAATATATAAAGGAGGGAATTCCCCTTAAAGGGAAGGGTAGTAATTAGTCTTACTATTAATAAGAATAGAGAGTTCTATATATATATATACGTACTATTTATAGTACTTAATAGCTATATTATTACGTAGCACCCTTATATAAAGGTAGTGTAATAATAAAATCTATAGCTATTATATAGAAGGGAATAGTAGGGTAATTAATAGGGATTATACTTCTATAAGGTTTATACCACTTTATTTAATTTAGTTAATACTCTAGATAATACTTTATATAAACGCGTAAGTATTATAGTAAGTAATAAATATATATAGATACTATAATTCTTTTATATATCTAATAATACCCCCTATAATACTATTAATTATGGGTAATCTAAAATACCTCCTTTTCTAATAAATTAGGAATATATAATTACTCTTAACTATTATTAAAATTTATATAATATATTAGGTCCTTGCGGACCTTAAAGTAAAGACCTAGTATAAGGACTAGTTAGGAATGTAGTACTACTATCGACGTGGCGTCTATAGTACGTAGTAGTACTACGCTACCCCTTTACTTATAGTATATAAAGGAGGGAATTCCCCCTAAAGGGGAGGGTAGCGATTAGTCTTATTATTAATAAAAATAGAGAGTTTTATATATATATTATTTATAATACTTAATAGCTATATTATTATATAATACCCTTATATTCTAATTATTCTACCCTATTTAGGGGTAGTAGCCCGACTATTAATAAGATAAGTAGAGAAGGGTTATTATAGGTATAAGGTAAAAAGGTTAGTTAACTAGTATAAATAACCTACCTAAATATAAGGGACTAAGCTTATAAAGAAAGTAAGTCTTAAGAATTAGTTAATAAATTAATAATAAATATATTATAATTATAACTAACTATCTAGGGGTAGCTATTAAGTATATAAATCTAGTCCCTACTACCTAAAACCTAAGAAGTACTATTATAAAGGATATAAGAACTTAAAGAAGAAGTCTTTAAAAGGTAATAAATATAATATTTATAATAATATTTATAAGAGTTAAAGTAAGAAATATATATTAATAATACTACTTAAGTAGGTTATTATTATTACCTATTATTAATAGAAGAATTAGAATTAAAGCGTCCTTAATATAAAACTTATATTCTTAGGTTATAAAACTTATATATATATAATAGGAAGTTAATATAAGAATATTAAGAATAGTTTAATAATATAATTAAAATAATTAAAATAAGTATAACCTACTTTTTTAATAACTTTATAAAAAATTTATATATATTATAATATATAGCCCTAGACCCTAAGGCTATATAATATAAATATATAAAGGATATATTAAAGGATGAATAGTTCTAGGAATACTTTAATAATTTCTTAATAAATTAAATAAAAGATCCTTAAAATTAATACCTTATAATTAGTAAATACTACTTAAAAGCTAAGTAAAAGGAATATTATAAAATTATAAACTTTATAAATTACCTTACTAGGTTAAAAAGATAACTTAAGCTGTTAATAAAGTATATACTTTATAATAACCTCTTAAATAAATTATATAAGGATCTTTATAATTAACTTATAATATAACCTAATATCCTAGAGATAAGGGATACTCTTATTATATTAATAACCTAATTAGAGCCTTATATAATACTATTTATATATAAAGATTAAAGGGATAATACTCCTACTAAGGGTTAATATCCTTAAAGAGGAAGAGGAAATTTCTAAGGGTAAAGAGATAATAACCTATATATAAAGTAAGAAGGGCGGGGTACTCTTAAAGTATTATTATACCTCCTTTAAAGGCTTAAGCTTAACCTTTCTACTATTAAGTATTATAATTATTAAAAGAAGGGATATATAATTAAGGATTATTAAAGTATAAAATTAATAGTTATAAGTATTATAATTAATAAGCTTATAACTAATAAGCTTATAACTAATAAGATATCTAATAATAAGCCGGCTAAGAAAAGCTTAAATTTAAAAAACCCCTAAGTATTATAATTATATCTACTATTATAATATAAGGGAAGAAGTAGATATAATAACTTATTATTATAATATAAGTAGAGCTTAAAAGCTTATAAAGAAAATTTATTATATTAATTAATTTAAAAGTAGATATTTATTATATTAATATATATTTAATAAAGGAGTAGGATTAAAAAATAGACCCTAGCTTTAATAATACCTTATATAATAAAGTTAAGAACTTAATATTATTACTAGGTTTTTATATAAAAAAAATTAAACTTATTAATTTTAATAGTATTATATAATATTATAAGGGCGCCTTTTATATAATAATAAACCTTAATTATAACTTCTACTTTAAGTATTTATAATTAGAGGAATAAAATCTTTAAGTAGATTAACTTATATAAAATTAATAATTCTTAATTAAGAAAAATAATATTAAAGAGTACTTTAATATTATTAAAGCCTTAAAGGAGTAGCTTAATAATATTATATTTATTATAATATACTTAAGAGTAGGTAATAAAAGCCTACTACTTAAAGTTAAGCTCCTTTTAAAATTTTAAGAATTTTAAGATATCTTTTTAATTAAGAATATTAGGGCGCTACTAGCCTATATATAATATAATTATATAATTAATATAAAGGAGAATAAAGAACCTCCCTTTAACCTACTTTATAACCTTTTAAAGAAAGAGTTACGCGTATTAAAGGAGTGTTCTAAGTAAGCTTTAAAAAAGGGATAAATTTATTATTTTATAAGTTTAATAAGTATATTAATTCTTTTTATATTAAAAAAGGATAGAATATTATATTTATATATTAATTATAAGGCGCTTAATAAGATTATAATTAAGAATTATTATTTACTTCTATTAATTAATAAAATATTAATAAAATTAATTAATATTAAATATTTAATTAAGTTAGATCTTAAGGATATATATTATTACTTATAAATAAGAAAGGATAATAAATAGAAGACTATATTCTATATAAGGTATAACTATTTTAAATATATAATTATACCTTTTAGACTTATTAATATACCTACCTTATTCTAAGTATATATTAATAAAGCCCTAGCGGGATTACTTAATATTATATATATTATTTATCTAGATAATATTCTTATCTACTTCTAGGATAAAAAGTCTTATATTAGAGTTATAAAAGTAATATTATAATATCTTTATAAATTTAAACTTTATATTAACTTAAAAAAATATAAATTTATAATAATAGAGGTAGAATTCCTTAACTTTATTATTAATTATAATAGTATATATATAAATCCGCGTAGAGTAGATATTATAATAGAATAGCTAGAACCTAGGAGTATTAAGGATATTTAGATCTTTTTAAAGTTTACTAATTTCTATTATTATTTTATTAAATACTATTCCTCTATTATTATAATATTAATAGACTATCTAAAAAATAATTATTTATATATTAAAAATAAAAAGTTAATACTAAGTATTATTATAAGAGTAGTATTTAAGTAGTTAAAATAACTCTTTTAAAAAGTACTATTACTTATATATTTTAACCTTATAAGAGAAATTTAACTAGAGATTAATACTTTAATTCTAGCTATTATAACTATTTCATTATGAAAGTACCTAATTAATAATAAAGGGATAGAGGTAGGATAGTATTTAATTACTTTCTATTCTTATAAGCTATATTTAATAAAAACTAGATATAAGACTTATAATTAAGAACTACTTATAATTATTAAAGTATTCTAGGTATAATAGTACTTCTTAAAAGGTAGCTTATACCTAATTATAATAATTATTAATTATAATAACTTAAAGTATTTCTAAATAATATTATTATTAATAAGGAAATAAGTATATTAAATAATAAAGCTTATAATATATAACTTTAAAATCTATTATTATATAAGTACTAAGAACCCTATTAATACCTTATTAAGGTAATTAGATTATATATTAGTAATAAATAAAGAAGATACTTATCTATTAATATTATAAAATAGATTAAAGAATATTAAGTATATTCCTTTTAATAAGTATTATATATATAATATATATAAAGGTTTATTAAATAATAAGGCTTATAACTATAAATAGTATAAAAGGTTGAAGATAAGGCTTAAAAAGCCTTATACCCTAAAAATTAAAAAGAGTAACGCGCTCTTAAGGATATAAAGTAATATAAATAATAACTTAAATCCTATTATAAGATAATTTAATATTAATTAAATAATACTTAAAAGATATATTATAACTATATTAATAATAGAGCGCGTATAAAATAAATATAATAACTTAATATTAAAGATACTTTAATATCTTTAAAAGGGAGATAAAGATATTTATAATAAGAAATAATTATTAAAGTCTTAAGGCTATAAAAAGGGTATTAATATATCTCTATTAATAAATAAAATAGGGGTCTTTTATAAGGGTAGTATAATTTTTATACTTAATAATAAAGTAATTAAATAAGAAATCTTAAAGCTTTATTATAATAATCCTTATATTAGTTACTATTTATAAAAGTATATATAAGAGTTTATTAAATAGAAGTTCTATTAGAAACTAATAGGATAAGATATTTATAATTATATAGAAAAATATTTAACTTATTAATTAATAAAATTATATAAATATACTATTTATAATATACTATTATTATTATTAATACTTATAAGATCTTTTTAAGAAATTATAATAAATTTTATTATAAATCTCCCTTTAAGTAAATAAAAGGATAGTATTTATAATATAATCTTAATAGTTATAAACTATTATATTAGGTATTTACCTATTATAAAAATAGTTAATACTATTAATATTATTAACTTATTATATTATAAAATCTTTTTAAAGTTTAATTAATTAGAAGGTATTATTAATAATTAAAGGATAATATTTATAAGTAGCTTCTAAGTAATTATATATTATTATATTAATATAAAAAGGAAGCTTAATACTACTTTTTATCCCTAAATAGATAGTTAAATAGAGAGATAGAATAGTATACTTAAGTAGTATCTACTATTCTACCTAGAGATAAGATAACTAAGTAGAGTTACTTTATCTACTAAAGTTTATATATAATTATATAAAGTATATTAATATTAAGTTACCTTTATATAAAATACTTTATAACTACTTACTTAAGCTAAATATAAAGCTTTTAAAGCTATTATTAAGAGAAGTCCTATTAATATAAAAAAGGATTAAATTACTTTAAAAATAAAGGGAAGGTTTAAAATAATACTTATATTAAATATAAGTTATATAAGTAGAGTATATAAATAAATAATAAAAGTAAAGATAATATAATATAAGTAATTATATCTTATTAAATATAAAGTATATTAAATTAATATAAATAATTGAAAAACTATTATAGTATTATAATATTATTTAAGACCTTTTAAAGTCCTTAATTATATTAATAGTTAGGTATATAAGTTATAACTACTTAATACCTTTTATATATATAATATCTTTTATATCTTACTTATAAAGCTATATTAAGATAATAGTAAGAGTATTATAAAAGTTATATAAATAGAGTTTATAAATAATAAAAATAAATAGGAAGTTAAAGCTATTCTTAATTATAAAATCTCTTATAATAAACCTTAATATTTAATAAAGTAGAAGCGTTAGTCTTATAATTATAATTAATAGTTATATAAGTAAGACTTAATTAATATACTAAATATATTAGAAATATTTAAGTAGGATTATCTTAAGGTATAAAGTTTATATTATATAAGAGGGGAAATAATTTCTATTATTATTAATAAAAAAGAAAAGATACCTAATATAACTAGATTATTAAAGATATTATAAAAGAGAGCTATTATATTATATTAATAATAATACTAGGCCTATTATTATTACTACTACTAGTAATAGGATTATCCTCTTTATCCTCTTCTTTATCCTTTATAATAGGAGGAAGGCGCTCTTATAATATATTAGTAAGGCTTTAATAGAGCTTTAAAAGGGGAGATAGAGTAATATATATATATTAATAAAAGATATTAAAAATACCCTTAAGGATATTTATAATATAAATAGTAATAGTAGGATCTACCCTAATAGGAGTAATAATAGTAGAGGGGGTAGAGGAGGTATAATAGAGGTAGTAATAATACTATTAAATAAGCCTATTAAAGGTTTACTAGAATTTAATAAGTTAAAGGAGGTTAAAGCTAGTATTTAAAGTAGTTATAATATTTAAGGATTAAAGAAGGCGCGTATAAGTATAATAAATATAAGTAAAAATCTCTTATTAATATTTAATATTAAGATCTTTATAATAATTATATTTAATAGAGCTAAGGGAGGTATATATATAAAATATACTATTAAAGGGGTAAGTAAAGCCTTAATTAAAAATATTAGACTTATAACTCTTTATTTTAAAATATAGTATATTAAAGGTATATTATATAAGATAATATAAAGATATATTATAAATAACTTAATAAAGGAGGTTAAGTACTATTATAAGTAGAGGGGGTAGTAGTAGTCTTTTTTTAATTAATAGTAAGGGTAAATTTATTATTAAGGATTACTTATAAAGTAATTAATAGGATTATAAGGAGGTATAATAAGGTATAAAGGGGGTAATAATATAAATAAAAATTAAAAAAGACTTAATATAATTAATAAAAATAAAGATATTATAATTAAAAATATAATATTAAAGTTATATAAAGGAGGTATACCTTAAGTACTTAATAAACCCTTAATAGTAATAACTTCTTATTTACTTTAAAATACTAAGACTTCTAACTACTTTTATAATAAATTAATAAAGAATAATAGGAATTATAATAGGAATATATTATAATATAAGGATTATATATAAGAATATTATTTATAATTATTACTATTTAATAAAACTATATATTCCTTAAGGCTTAGCTTAGGGGCCTTATAATTAATTATATTATTATACTCTTATAAGAGGTATATTCTATTATTAAGGGAGTATCTTTTATAAATTATAACCTTTTATACTCTTAAAGCCTAAGAGCCTAGATAGGGAGATAATTATAAGGATTAATTAGGAATATAATACTACTATTAATATAATATCTATAATATATAATAGTACTACGCTACCCCTTTACCTATAATATATAAAGGAGGGAATTCCCCTTAAAGGGAAGGGTAGTAATTAATCTTACTATTTATAAGAATAGATAATAAATAGTAATTAAAATATTAAAATAAAAATAGGATTTAGGAAGTATTAACTTAAATTAATTTAACTTAAAAATTATAAAAGGAAGATTAGTAAATTATTTATTATAATAAGCTATCCTTATATTCCTAAGGATATAAACTTTAAAGGGCTAACTTAATAAAAATAGCTAGGCTAGTAATTTTAATAATAGGAAAAGCTATCTTTAAGCTTAGTTAGATAATTAATAGTTACCTAATAAGATTTAAGAGAATTAAGATAGTTAAAGCCTAACCTCCTTTTATAAAGATTTTTTCTTAGGGGCCTAACCTCCTTTAAAGAAATTTTTCTAGGGGGAAATAGTTAAATAATATTAAAAGGCGTAATATAATAAAGTAGAGATTACTATAAAAAATAGTATCTATTATAATTATTTAAGAGGAGGAAGTATCTTTCTTTCCTTAAGTATAAGGTAGTAGTAGTTTATCTAAGAAGGCTTAATAGAGGGAGTATTAATAAAATATCTACTTATAAAATTAATATTTATTATAATAATAAGGTTAGAAGTAGGTATTTACTTAAGGGGCTAAGTATAGTTGTTTAATAGTACTTATATTAATAATAATATTATAATAGCCCTTATAACTAGTCTTTAGACCTTATAATTATAGATTAATTAAGTTTACTTATTTATTTAAGGTTACTTATAATAGTAAAAGCTAAGTACTTTAATAAGAAATTAAAGAATTTTAGGTAATATATATAATAATAGTAATTATTAACTTATTAAAGGGTACTAGAGGCTATTAAAACTTTAATATTATATTAGCTAGGATAGAATAAGTAATAATTATAATTAAAATAAATACTTATATTACTAGGCTTATAACCTATTAAAATATATAATAGAATAGTTAATTAGGTTACTAAGTCTAGATATATATAAATTAAGTATAGATACTAAGAGGCTACTTAGTTATATATTACTAAGTATACTAGAGTCTTAGTAGGACCCTATATTTTAATATCCTCTTATTACTAATAATAGCCTTAGGCTAAAATTTACCTAGATCTACATATTAGATAGTATATAAGAGTAACTAGATATTTACTTTTAATAATTTAATAATTTAAATTAAGATACCCTTACTTCTACTTAATATACCCTCTAGTCTATTAACCTATATATCTAGGGGTTTAAATCCTATTATAACCGCCTTAAAGAGGATAAATTATAATATCCTATTAATATTATAAGTATTTATATCTAATAGCTAAATCCTAAATAATAGGATAAAGGTACCTATAATTAGCCTACCTTTATAGAAGTTACTTATATTATAATAACTCCTAATAACGTTATAAGAGGCTAGATTAAGCGGGATATCTATATTAAAACTATTAACGGGGGCCTTATATTAATCCCTAATTAGTATCCTTCTTATATAGCCCTCTAATATCCACTCCTATTTTTATTTAGTAAATAGTTATAGTATAACTACCTCCTATTAGCTAGCTGTTAGCTTCTAGGTAACTATCTACTATATATATTATAATAGAACTATATTACTAGTACGCTTACCTAGTATACCTTAATTAATAGCGACGATAAACTAGAGTAGGAAGAGGGTAGTAACCCTAAGTAGGAACTAGACTAGCACGTTACTAGTAAGTATATACCTTAGGGTTATAGTAGGTCTTAATAAGTAATAAGATAATAATTTTATATAAAATAGATATAGGTAAGACTATTTAATATATTTCCCTAGTTATTTTCTAGACCTAAATCTACTTAGTTATAAATAGTTCTAAATAATTTAGATATTAGTTAAGGGATAGTTAATATAATTTAAATAATTAGCTAATTAATATCTAGATCTAGCCCGATTTCTTTAATTATACTATTAATAGTAGATATCTATTTAGCTATTAAGCTACTAATATCTAGATATTAATAGAGCTTATATTTATATTTATATTTATATTTTATACTCTACTATCTAGCTACTTAGAGCTAATAAGGGCGGTTTATATCTAGCTTACTAGAGGAAACTATACTTTATAAAAGAAAACCTTACCTCCTACCCTATTTACTATTATATTTCTAGAATTCTAGATATTATATACTACCCTTTCTTATACTCTTTATACTATCTTATCTCTTTTTTTATTAAAGTTACCTACCCCTTTATCCTTTAATTAGAGCCTATCTACCGTTATATAACCCCCTTAAGTTATTCCCTTACTAGGATAAACTAGCTAAGTATACCTTACTAGATAACCTACTTAATTACTACCTTTAGCCCCTTTAAAGTTAATATTATCTAGTAGAAGTTATTTAACCCTACCCTTTAAAGTATCTACCTCCTTCTTTTTATATAATTAGGATAGAATATAAGTATATACTTAGTATCTTAATACTTCTATCTATATTTATAATTAATATTATTAACTCCTAGTACCCTTCTCTTATATAAAAAGGCGCGTAGTCTTATCTTCTTTATATATAATTAAATACTTATAAAGCTCTTAGCCTTAAAAAGCCCTATATAAAGATTAACTCTTATCTCTTAGATCTTACCCCTTTATACTACTATCCTAGTATAACTAGGGATACCCTCCTAGTATCCTAGCTACCTCTCTTTCTACTTCTCTTTTACCTACCTCCTAATTTCTTTAGGGGTAAGCTAAGCTATTATCCTAATATCCCCTCCCCCTACTACTACTTAGAGGGCTCCCCTTACCTAAGACTACTTCTGCTCTACTAGAGTCTTTATAATCCTTTTCTCCCTTCCCCTTTTCCCTTTTAGCTTATAATAGATCCTTATATTCCCTTCCTTAATTAGTAGGTAGATCCCTTATACTACTAGTATATATAGTATTAACTAATTAAGGCTTATCCTTATTAATAGGACCCTTAATTCTATCTCTAATACTTATATACTAATTACCTTAAAGGCCTTAAGTACTATTTTTAAGTACCTATTTTATATAATTTTTAGTATTATAATATTAGCCTTCTTTACCTCTAATATCCCCTTTAAGTTATATTATATCTCTATTATATAAGTTATTACTAGCTAGATTATAATATTATAAACTTATCTTATTTTATTAAATATAATACCTTATATTAAGCTAGTAATAATTAATAAGGCTAACTTTTATATCTCTATCTTTAATCTTATCTTATTAATACATAAGCCCTACTTTAATTTACTATTAATATAAAGTTTAAGGACTCTTATTAATATCTCTAGGTATACTACTACTACTTTAAAGTCTATTATTACCTTTATATTAAACCTCTTTAAGCTCTTTAATAAATAGACTAACTTATACTTATAAGGGGTAAAGGTTACCTTATATATATTTACTTAATAAAGGTATATCTTATATACTTTTATTATATACTATTAAGTAAATATTATTAATAAAGCCTTTAATTTATACTTAGAGTTTTATCTTTATATACTCTTTTATAAGTAGGGAGTTAAAAAATAAAAATAAAATAAGTAATATTAAGGATCCTTAAGGGATTTTAATCTTTATTATCTTTATCTTACTTATCTCCTAGCTTAGTATAATTATTATAGCCCTTTTTATTAAGAAGCTTTATACCTATTATATAATAAGGGTTAAGACCCCTTTCTTCTTTAAGTTATATAATAACTTTTTATAAGAGATATTATTAAAGGCCCTTATAATATCTAGTAATAATATACTTATTATATTAGACTTATTATAATTTTATATTATATACTGTCCTACCTAACCCTAATCTATAGTAACGGTTGTAAAACGGTGGGATAACGGCTAGACTACCGTGGTCCAACCATAGTCTAACCGTTTTAGGACGGTTATATAACGGTTAGATATTAGTAGCCTAACTATCTTCCTACTATTATTTAACTATTAAATAACTATTATTAAACTGTTATATAACGGGCTATTTATAGTATTATAACGCTCTTATATTAGATATAACATATTTTTAATCCGTACTATTACCTCCTACGGTTTTAGTTCTATAACCGCTGACGGTATTAAGCCCGTGGCATACCGGTAAGTAATTATATAATAACCGTGAGTTAATATCAAATAATCAGGTAAGTAACGCACTATCTCCTAAGGTAATAATTCTTATACTATAGCTAAAACCTACTTAGATTACTATCCTAAAGCCTTCAGTAAACCTACTCAGATTACTATCCTAAAGCCTTTAGTAAACCTACTTAGATTACTATCCTAAAGCCTTTAATAAACGCACTTCCTTACTATTATAGATATACCACTCCCTAAGTATATTCTAGTACGTGTATATTATTAATAGGCTAGAAAGGTTTATTAGGAATATCTATTATATATATAGTCTTATAATATAGTCTAGGAAGGCTATATATATACTATAATTCTAAGCGAGTATATATAAGGAGGTCTAAGATAGTATTATATACCTATTACTTATTATATAGCTTATCTTCGTCCTCGTTATTTAGATTACTATATAGTAGCTCCTTTAGGCGTTAAATAATAAGAAAGGTATACTATTTATAATAATAGGTATAAGAAAAATATTATACTAATTATCCCTTCCTATTTATAACTTATATATAATTATTAACGTTATAGATATAACGTTAATTTTTAGGATTAGTATATATAATACGGCGATACTATCTTAATAGCTATAGGCTAAAATCTATTACTTATAAGTTATAGTTAGTCTTATATACTTCTATTAAGTACTATAAGAATAGGTATTATAAGTTAAGTCTTATTAAATTTACTAAGGCCTTAATCTAAAGAAATATATCTAAAATAAAGCCTTTTAGTAATAGTAAAATAGTAGTATATTAATAATCTACTATTATCCTATATAAGCCTTTAATATACTTATACTTATTACTATTATTATTATTAATAGCCTACTCCCTAATTAGGAGGAAGCTTTTTACTAATATTAGATATTATATATCTAGAGACCCTAGTACTTCTATAAACTTAGGGTAGTTATAATCCTAAGCCCCTACTAGCCTAAGTTATAATAACTATTATATAATATCTTTAATAAATAAGTAACCTATTAAATTTAGAGGTACTACTATATCTACTATACCTTTAAAAACTTTATATTTTAGTTCTCCTATTAAGATATTAGAATTTATAACTATTATATATTCTCTTATATTATTAGCTAGGTAGAGTCTTATATATATATTAGGGAGGTTAAGTAGCTTATTAAATTTCTTCTTACTACCCTTTACTATTGGCTTCCTCTTTACTTTTATTCTTATTATCCTAGGTACTATTACTATAGCTATACTATTAATATTTAAATCTAACTTAGCTATATCTAATAAGATAGCCCCTAATATATCTTTATTAGAGTCTTTATTATTAAAGCCTTTTATAATTAAAGCTAGAATAGTCTACGCGTATAACATTAAGTCTTAATAGGCCTAGCGGGCTTCTTTAATAATCTTATATAAGGTATCTAGGTCTATATACTATTAACTATTAACTAGAGTATTTAATTATATAATAAGTATGAACGCCCTAATAACAGCCTTAAGAGATATTAACTATTTATTAGCTATACTTTTAGTAGCCTATAGAAAAGGATAGTAGAACTAGCCTATACTTAACTAGTTATAAAGGATTAAGGGGGCTAATAATATTACCTTACTAGCCTTAGAGAGGATCTATAACTAGATATATTAGGTAGGGCTTTATATCCTTAACTAGCTAGGGGGGAACTAGAAATGTTAGAATACTTTAAGAAATACTATTACCCTACGCTTAATTAGGATTAAGGTTATTAAGAATCCTTATAAGATATAACCTAGACTACGCTATTTAGAATAAGGGGTATTATAAGCACGCGATTATATTAAGTTAAGTACTAGTATAAGCTTTATAATTAGAGGTAACTCTAACTAGATTCTAATATCTTAAAGGTATATCTTTAGTTACCTACTAGTTAAACTTTATATAATATTACGTAGATTTATAGTTTTATAATAGTATCTTCTATTTCTTATAATATTAAAGTCTAAATTAGCCCGTTTATTCTTAGAATAGTAATATATTTAATAACCTATAATAGTAGTATATCTTATAAACCCGCTATTATTAGCTTATTAGGGTATATTACTTAATAGGGTTATAATAAAGGACTATACCGCCTATATACTACTATTAACTTCTATTCCTTCTATTCCTTAATTAAGAGCCTAGATAGGCTTATAAAAGGCTTTTATAATATTATTAAGACTAGTACTATAAGGCCTAAGTAATAGGGTAAATATATTAGTAAGCTTTCATCTTTTATTATAAGGTAAGTAGGCGGGGATAAGGTAGAACGCTTTTAAGGCCCTATATATATTATAATATACCCTAAAATTATTAATAAAAAGAAGATAAGGTAGACTAGTTAGTAATTTTATAATAAAATTCTCTAGTTTACCTCTATTAAAATAGATAACTTTAAGCTCTCCTCTAATCTAATAAACTTAATATATTAACCTTATATTAGCTAATTAAAGGTTTAATACCAACCTAATATATTAATAATTATCTAGATATATAATTATATCTTTACTAGTCTTAAAGTCTCTATTAATATATATATCTATATACTACTTAACTTAATCTACTATTAATTATAAAAGAAGATCTTTAATAAGGAATAGCTTATTTATATTATTAAGCTATAGATTAAAATTATATAAGATAGATTATCTTTATTAGTAAGGCTCCTACTACTTTATAATTACTTATAATATAATAATAATTTAACCCCGTTCCTAAATACTTAATTAATAGTCGCGGCTAATAAATATAACTTAACCTTTTTAATATAAAGGTAAGTTAATCTATATTATATTACTAGGTATAATAAGGGTCCTAGCTCTTATATAATAGACTTCCCTAGACGTTAATCTTATTAATAAACCCTATATATTTAACTATTATAGCTTTATAAGCTTATTTATATATTTAATAAGCCTAAAGAATATCTTCTATTATAATATAGTTACTATAAGTATAGTATAGACTAAGTTAATAGGACTATACTAGTATTAAAAGGATAAGCACTCTATTTATTATCTCTATATACCTTTCTACTATTAAGGGAGTAATAGCTATTTCTCAATAATAACTATAAGAGGTTTTCTTATTAACTATAGTAGTAGGATATATTATTAAACCTATCTCTTTAATATATCTAGTTTTAATAGTAGTATCTAAATATTATTTTTATTAAGGGTATAGCTACTATTATTATCTACTATAGGCTTTACTAGCTATAAAACCTCCTATAACCTTAAGTATTCTACCCTAGAGTATCCTAACTTCTTAAACTAAAGGCTAAATACTAGGTATAATAGCGGCGGTAGTATATCTTTACTACCTTATAATAGGATAACCTTATATAATAGAGTTAGCAAGGGTAGTAGTAATTCTAGGGAGGTTAGTAAGGTTAAGTATTAGCTCTAGGATAGTATATCTATAGAGAGAGTAGGTAATATTAGGTAAGATAGATTATTATCCTTATTACTATTATTAATTTAACCTAGGTTAGTAAAGAGGTCTAATATTATTAATAGTCTCACCTCTTAAGGTATATTTATAACCTTATTTAATAGTTATAAGATAATTAATACTAGATTATTATAATAGGAGAACTTATAATAAAAAACCTATTATTATTATAATCCTTATTATTATTATCCTTATTATCTATATCCTTATTATTAAGCTTATTACTTCCTCTCTTATAATATAGTTTATCCTAACCCTCCCTTTCCCTCTCTTAATATAGTTTATCCTAACTATTACTTTTATTACTCCTATTAATATTCAGCTATTTTATACTTATATTATTATCTCTTTTATTACTCTTAAACTTATTATCTAAGTCGCTTATTAATATATTATAGTTACTTAAGGCTTCTAAGTTACTACTACTAAAGGCTTTAGCTAGATAGTCGCTATTAAAGCCTTTAGTAGGTATATAATTACTATTATAATTAGTAGGTATAGGAGTAAGGCTATTAGATAAGGTTTAGGGATCTATAACTACTACTTAATCTAATAGTAGATTTAGGGATAAGGGTAACTAAGTCTCTCCTTTACTACTTTAATCCTACTAGACTACTCCTTATAAGTTAATATTTTAAGGTTAGGACCTAGATAATATAATAGATAGGAAGTACTAAAAGCTATAATATATCTATCTACTATATAAGTATAGATTTGTAAATCTATCCCTAAAGGTAATTTATAATCTAGAATACTTAGTTCTAATATAAATTTCTTCTTATAGAGCTATTAGGTTATTAATTATTTCTACTTTTTTTATTAGTAGTTTATAATTATATTAATTAAAAAATTTTATAGGCTAAATTCCTTCTATTATAATTAATATGCTTATATCCTTATAACTACCGTATATATAGATAAATTATTATAACTTATACTAGAGGTATTAATCCTCTCTTAAGGGACTACTAAAGTAGTCTTAATTACCTACTAGAGTATAAGTTATAAAATTATATTAATCTACTATTAACTTTATATAATAATAGTAGAAAAGGAAATTTATTAGCTATAAATTAATATAGGGAATATACTAAAATAATTAATATCCCCTAAGGAGCTATTAAAGTAGCTCTTTACTACCTATTTATATAAGTAGTAATATAATCTATAAAAGACTTCTAGCTCTATATAAGTATTAGTATATTAAAGCCTTTTATAACTAGTATAAAGTACTTACTTAAAGCTCTACCCTTTCCCCTTTTACTAATATTAGGATATATTAGATTAGCTTAATAGGAGTTAGAATCTATATCTTATCCTTACTATCCTAATAGGCTCTTACTTCTACTAGAGTTATTAATACCCCTCTTATAAAGACTTACTCCCTAATATCTACTAACCTATTACTCTTATTCTCACCTATAAAGATCTATTAATTAAGTTTAGCTATTACCTCTAGAATAGCCTTTTAATATTAATATATATAATATAATTATTAAAAGTACCCTTAATAAAATACTTATATAAGTAGACTAGACTACACAGGTTATTAAGTCTCTATACCTAATCAAGGGCTTATATAAGAATACTAAGGTTATAAGTACCCTTAAATATATAAACTCTCTAGTATATATACTAGAGATTAAGGCCTATTACGCCTACTATATAAGTTATTATTATAACTATAATATTATCCTTACTATTATAAAACCTTCTAATAATCGCGCCTCTCTCTTCCACTTTTTAAAATAATATAAGAGTTACCACGCTTATATAAAGTAGCTTAAATATAATATATAAGAATAAGGTAGTTATAAGAAGTTAATAGAATATTAAGACTTTCTCCCTATTATAAATAACCTATCTTAGAGTTAGTATCTATATTAATACTCTTTATACTACTAAAGGCTTCTATAATAAGGTATACTAGGGGTATCTTCTTTAAAATAAATATACCTAACTCCTAATATTATATAGTATAGCCTATATCTTAGGAGCGCTATTATAAAGGGTATAAAGTAGTATAAGTTTAATACTATTATTAGTTTACTTAGGCTAATTTATAAAGAATCTTAGATTTTATAATATAACTTTAATATTAGTCACCTTAAAATTAAATATAATATCTAACTCTAGGAGTATAAGAGATATAATAAGTATCTAGAATTAATAATATACTCTAAGTAACTACTTTAGCTTAGTAGGATCTCTAATATCTAATAATATATTAGTTAATACTTCTACCTTTTTTAATATATTATAAGCTCTTTAGTAGTATATATATAGTTAATAAGAGCTACCTAAACCTTTAATAGCTTCTTATTAATTTATAAGCTATTATTAAAGGGAATACGGCTTATATATATTTATTATAGTATATATTTTAACTAGATTTAGCTAAGCCACTATCCTTTAATAGTTATATTAATAGTAGGGGGTATAATAAAGTCTTTCTAAGCTCGTACTATATTTTTAAAGACTACTACTAGGTAATCTTTCCTTAACTTAAAAGGATTCTAATTAATATTAATTTTATATTCTATAAGAGACTTCTTAGACTATAAATTAGTAGTATTTAAGTATTTAATAAATTATAAAAATCTACTTTAATCTTTAAGACTATTAGGTACTAACAATATAGAGATTAGTAGATTAAAGTTAGATTAGACTTATTAAAGTATAATTATAATATTAGCTAATAGATTCTTTATAGTATAAGCTTTATTAATAATTAAAATATTAATATAACTATTTATATTTCCTTCCTACCTATTATTAAGTATCTTAAATTCGCTATTTACTTAAATAGATAACTAGCGCTTCTTATTAATCTATTAAGTCTTCTACTTACCTAGACTATAATACTTTATAAAAGTAGTATAGCTAGTAATAATAATAACCTTTATATTATCTTTATCTCTATTAAATAGCTTATAATTATAATAAAGAAACCCTTTAAGCTTCTTTTTAGACCCTATTAAAATATATTACCTCTAATCTCTATAGTATTTATATATTATAAAGACACCTAGGTATACCTTATTAAAGGCTTTAACCTACTAATTAGTTACTTATAATAGGATTATAATTAATATTAGCTTTATAAATAATCTATCTTTAAGGTTTAATTAACCTTAACTATTATACTATTATAGAGATAGTTAGTTTATAAATAAGTTTATTTATAAAGACTATATATAAAGTCTCTTATAATATATACTTAAAGAAGAAACCTAATAGCTTCTTATATTTTCTTAAGACTTATAAGATCCGCGAGAATATAGCTATATATCCTTAGGTCTAAGAATATATCTTAAACTACCTTAATTCTAATAGGCTATTAGAACTTAAATTTCTAGGAAATTATTATCCTAGGTATTTAAAAGATAATCTTATCTCTATCCTAGATAATTCTAAGGATATTATAAGATACTTCTAAGTCCTCCTACTAGTAGGTAATATTATCTAGTAATACTTACTAGATATTAAACTCTTTAGTATACTTAGCGGTCTATAGCTAGAAATAGATAGTATCCTCTTTATAATCCTAGGCTAGGAGCTTATATTAAGTAATAGATTTTATAATATTTACTCTATTAAGGTTTTTTATATAATTAATAGCCTTTTTAAAGGCTATTATATTACCCTTACTTTTAATAATTTAATCTATTACTACTACTTACTAGAATTAAAAGTTAAGATCTAGCTTTATAAATATATTTTCTAATACTATATACTATATATTTATTAAAGCTCTCCTAGAAGTAAGAAGGTTATTAGTATAATCTATAATAAGTTAGGATACTAGTCTTATATTATCCTCTAGTAGAAATATAAAAGAGATACTATTTAAATTTATAGTTTCTATTTTAATAACTCCCTCTATTTAACCTATTTTAATACCTAGTTAATTAATAAGAGTTTTATTATAAAGTTTATTAATAGGATTAATAGGATTAATAATAGTAATAATTAGCTATCTTATAGCTATAAAAGTATTTAAGTTTATAACTATAGAAGCCTCTAATAGATAGTCTTAAATAGCTACTTACCTTTACCTTTATCCTTAGCCTTTTACTATACGGGCGCGTTGTTATATTCTCTATATTCTCTATATACCTATAATTTTAAGTTTACCTAAGACTTATTTAATCCTTTTTAATAAAATATTTCTTTTATATTCTTTATGTTCGCTTTATAAAGTATAAATAGTAAATAGGCTAAGTAATCTATCTAGTCCTAGTTATCTTTCTCTATATATAAGGAAGAATACTTATCTCTCCCTAGTCCCTCTCCTATAATTAGACGGGCCTTAATAGTCTCCTAATCTAGCCCTCTTTTATATATAATTCCACTTCTCCTTATATATTCTTAGGCGGGGAATATAAACTCTTTTATATAGGTATTAAAGTATAGTATAAATTACTTTAAGTCTAGCTATCCTTCTAGCTTAAAGACTATTATAAGCTTAAGCTCTTTATATAATATATTTTTATTATAATATCTTAGCTATTTACCTATAATACTAATTATACTAGAGACTATATTTATAAGCTACTAAACCCTTTAATAGCTATTAAAACTAATAATAAGCTATTTATAAGTAGATATTAATTGAACCTATAATTAATTATAAGGAAGTAGGGATTATACTTAAAGTAATATATTACTATCTTATTATAACTTCCTTCTTATAGACTATACTTAGTAATAAGGAGCGGTATTATAAATGACTAAGTAATAAGGTCTTATATAGGCTATAACTAGGTAGCCTAATATAAGGAAAGTCTAGTAGAAAATTAGTAGTAGAATATAGAAGATATAGGAGTAAGTTAAGGTAACTTAGCTAAAAATTAAAAGGTTATTAATAAAGTAAAGTAAATTTCTTACTAACTATATTATATCCTACCTATACTTTCCTATATGATAACCTCCTATTAATACCTTATTTATAAAATTAAAATAAATATACAATACCTACTAGATTTACCTTAAATAGGCTAAGTTAATCTATATATATAACTTACTACTTAATACTATTAATTTAGGTATACTTATTACCTTAAGAATATATAGAATATATAGAATAATAGTCTTTATGTTATAAACTTAATAGTTTAACCTTCTATTTTAATCTTAACTAGCGTTTATATAATAGAAGTCCTACTTAATATTTCTCCTAAATTAATTTATAAGCTATTTTTAATATATTCTTATTATTCTTAATATATATTAATACTAATTCGCCTATAGAGAGTCTATAATAAAGCCTATATTAAAGGTATCTAAAGGTGCCTTATATAGGGCTTCTTTTACTAGTAGTAGGTAGGCCTTTAAAGCCTAGGTACCGAAGCCTTTAATAAGAGATACTACCCTAGATAGACTATATATCCTAGAGGATAATTTATAAGATAAGCTAGTAAAGACTTTCTCTAATTATACTTCTTATTATAAGAGATATATAGACTTAGATAATAAGAATAATAATAAGTAGGGAACTTCCCTAGGAAGCCTAATAAAAGCTATAAGTATTATTATCCTATAAATTATAGACTTTACTAATATTAGCCTACCTTTAATAGAAGATAAGAACTACTAAGCCTTAAGCCTAGCTATAGAAGCCCTTAATAAGGGCGCTAAAGACTTTATAAAAAGTCTTTATAATATAGCCTACCCTAGCCACTAGACCTACTATAATAAAGCCCTAATAAAAGCCTTCTATAATATAACCTAATTAATCTACTAAACCTACTACTATACTTATTACTACTATATAACGCCCTTAATTAAAGCTATACGTACCTCCTAAAATCGCGGTATTAAAGTATACTATTACTACTCTTATAGTTCTAGGTCTATTAAGGCCTTCTATAAGTAATACTAAACGTTTAGTAGTATATCCTAATAATTAAGCTAAGGAGGTAGAGGAGGTAGTTTAATTTTATAGGGAATCCTCTACTACGCTCTTAGTAAGTAGTAATTATAACTAAGCTATAATTAAGTAGTAGAGTATAAGCTAGGATTATAAGGTCTAAAGTAATAGGTATAAGGTTTAGAAGATAATCCTATCTACTAAGTCTTAGATAAGGGTATAATCTAAGCTTAATATTATTATATATTACTATTTCCTTACCTACTTATCTAATACTTTTATAGATAAACTAGTCTAAGCTATTTTCTTTAGTATATAACTAGATAATAATATTTATAAGGAGGGAAAGAAGCGAGTTTAATCCTAATATAAAACCTAGAAAGTAAGCGTTTTAAATATAGCTTTAAGCTAGGTTTAATAGTAAATTACGACTAATAGATTTAATTAGGTAGAGCTATTAACCTTTATAGATATTAAATAGGTAATTTATAAGGATTAGGATAATTCTTAGCTTAAGACTATATTTAAATTTAGTATTAAGGTAGTAGAATTTAATAGTCTATTAATAAAAGCTATTTAATTCTTAAAATATATATCTTAACCCTATTAAAGGCTTCTATAGTAACTTACTATATTAAGATACTTTCTTATAACTAATAACCTATTAATATCTAATAGACTTATTAGATATAAATCCTAGCGCAGCTTTATTATATAAATATATATATTATAACCTTTTAGATATATTTAATACCCTTTATATACGGCGCGAATTTTAGATATAGTTAATTAATATATATCCTAAGCGCTCTATACCCCGTTCTATATAGTATAAGCGACTAGTATAGGTTAATATTAACTAAGATTTAGATAGTTCTCTAGGTAAGTCTAATAGGGAGCTTACTATTAGAGATAGTATAGATAATAATAGTATAGACTATAATAATATACCTAATAATAGTATACCTAATTATATTACTATTAAAGAAATTTATAATAATAAGTCTACCTATGATAATAGAATTAGTAATTATAGCTAAAGTAGGATAGAGACTAATTATAACGAGCGAGAGGTATAAATAACCTAAGATTCTAGGTATAATTTAGTATTAGAGTATACCGGTTTCTTTATAATTATAGTAGATTAGAATACGTAGCTTAATAATATAGTATAGTATTATAATAGACTACGGTAGTATATCTATAAGAAGGTTTAACTAGCTTTTCTACTATAGTATATAATACTCCTATCCCGTCTAGTTCGCCTTCCTAACTATTAAAGGCTTTATCCTAATATATATAAGTATCACATAGTATTAGATATAGTTAATAGTAGAGTACTATACTTTATTAAATCCCTTATAAATTAAGTATATAGATATAAGAGTAAGAGTACTTTACTTTTTATTCCCTTTATAAAACTTGATGCTCGCCCTTACTATAACTATTATCCTACCGTGTTTATATAGTTCCTTACTATACTATAACCGTATTACCTTTAGACTTAGCTAGTATTACTACTAATTCGTCTTTAGTAAATTACGGTTATTATACTATACTACCCTAGTATAACCACAGTAGTCCTACCGTATTAAGACTATCTTTTAACCCTACTAGGTAGTACTACCGTAGGATAACTAAGACTTTTCTTAAACTAGTAGTATAATAGTTAGAATACTATGGTTTAACTATAGTCTATTACTAGGAATTATAAGTAGGTTATTATCCTATAGTACTACGGTATTACTACGGGAGTAGAATGGTAAGAATACTAGAGTTCCTAATCTACCACTAGATTTACGTGCTAATCCGGTTAGAGCCTAGTTATATACAAGCGTAGCTCCTTATATAAGGCCTAAACAGTATACTACCTTTATTATTATTTTAAAGGATATTATTATTAATCTCCCCTTCTTTACCTTTATTTATTATTAAGGTAGTAGTTTATATTCCTTTATAAGGTTACTTAGCTTCTTTATTATAACTACCTCTAGCGCCTTCTTTAAGGTATTAAGAAGGGTAATTAAATAGTATAACTTTAATTTAAAGTAGTCCTCTTTCTTTAACTTCTTTAAGATAATTATATTAGCCTTTTTAAACTCTATTAAGTAGTATTTAACCCTTAAGTAAGCCTAGAATAGGTATATAAAGCTAGGTAGTAGCTCCCTCTCTATTATTTTTAAAAACTTATTTAGGATCTTATTTATTCCTAATATTTTATTCTACTTTAGCCTATTAATTACTTTATAGACTTCATTTTTAATAACTCTTATATTTATTATTAGGGGTATGTTATATTAAAACCCTTAGATATTACTTAAATTTACCCTTAAAAGTAGGGGAAAAAAGGTCTTTTAAAGGACTTTTACCTTCTTTTAAAATAACTTTACCTTAAGGCCTCCCCTATCCTTCTTAAGAGTAGGGAACTTTAGGAGTTTTTAAGGTAATATACTTCTCTCTTAACCCTATTTAATTAGTTTTTAAAGTCTATTAAATAATTAAAATACCTTATATACTCCCTCTTTAAAATAGAGCGCCTTTACTTTCTTTAATACCCTCCCTTTAATCTTCTAAGCCTCTTATTAAGCCTTTAAACTCCTCTAGCTTCTTTTATAATTATACTTTATCCTAAGCTTTAATACTATCTTTATAACCTTTATATAATTTAAGTTCTAAAAGGACTTTACTTTTAAAGAGGGCTTTACTTATAATACTACCTTTTTATAATTTTTACTAGGCCTTAAAGTATATTAGTTAAGTAGCTATTTATCTACCCCTTAATTATTAACTCTCTATTTAATAGTAAGTATTAAAGGGCGCCTACTTATCTCTTAATCTCCTTTAAGTCTACTATCTTTTATACCCTTTATAAGTATAAGACTACTACCTCTACTTTAAGGCCAACTCTAATATATATTAAAATATAATTAAACTTATAATAAAGGTTAAACTTAATATAATATTTTAATAATATTTACTTAATAGCCTTTATTATAAATATTAGATTAATAGTACTTTCTACTTTCTTTACCCTCTAGGTTATTATATCCTTTAGTAGGGTAAGCTTTATTCCCCTTTCTTTTATAATATTTATTAATATATCCGCCGCTTTATAATATATATGTCTACCCCTATTATTCTAGTTTAAGTAATAGAGGTTAAAGTCTCCTATTAGTATATATTCCCTAAGCTAACTTAACTACTCTTTTACCCCTAATAATATAAAGGGGCTATTTATTAAGGTCTTAGACTCTAGGCTAAGGTTATATATATTATATATTTAGAGGCGCGCTAGTACTCCCCCTTCCTTCTTTATAACTTATATCTCTAAGGAGTATAAGTCCCTTAATATAAATTTATTAAAATAGTAGGAGTAGAACACTTAGTTAATTTATCTAAGACTATAAGAGCATCTATCTATATATACTAAGACTTTATACTTAGTTATCTTAATAAACCTTCCTTACTAAGAGTATATTTTAATACTCCTATATAATTACTAATAGTCTTAAGAATTAATAAGTAAAAAAATCTAATACTAGGTAGTAGGAGTAAACCCTACCACGTCTAAAAATAAGTCTATTAAACTAAAAGTTAAAAATAACTAAGTTATTTAGAATAGACTATTTTTATCTAGAGCTCTTACCTAAAAATTCTACTTTTTATAAAAATATAGTTATTTAAGATTTTTATTTTAGGATAAAGTTATATATACTAGAATCATACTAAAACGTAGTTAGATATACTATAAGAGGGTAACTATTAGTAGTTACTAGTAAGAGTTAACTACTAGGCCTAATAGGGTAATAGTAGCTAGGTAAGTAGCTATAAGGTATAATATCATCATTATTATTATACCGTTTCAGGGTAGATCCCTTAGAAAGTTAGCCTATATAGTACTATTCAGCTATAATACTAGTACTACCTTTAGGCTGGCGTCCCCGTAGCCTTTAATTAAGTGGCCGGAAATAGCGTAATAGTAATAAGATATAGTTAAGGACCTAGTTTATAAAGCGTTAGTTAATTAATAAGTAAAAGGGACGAAATACTATAGGACTTAGGGTGGAAAAGGAGCTAGTATAGCGGTATTTAGCTATAATGATAGCGCCGACTACGGGCTTATATCCCTATAGCTGTTAGTAGAGTAGCCTGAAATAGTACTTAATTAATAAGATATTAGTTAATAGAATAAATGCCTACTTAATTAATAATACATTAGTTAATAGAATAAGTACTATAAGATTCCAAGGCGGTTATCCCCTAAAAGGTTAACCCTAGGAGTACCCTAGAATATTATAATTATAAGAAAACTACCTTCTACTATTTAGGGTATAATAACTTTATTAATAAACTAATAAAGTTATAGTTTAAACTATATATACCTAGGGGTATAATTAAGCCTTAGGCCTATTAATATAATAATTAATAGTATTATTAGTAGGTAATATTATTAATAGTTATTAGTTAATAGTATTATTAAGGCCTAAAAGCTCTAGTAATTATAAGGTATTATGGCTCTTTTATATAATTAACTTAATACTTTATACTCTCTAACGCAGTCTCTTCTAGATTAATTACCTCTTAAAAGATAATAAAGCTATTATAATTAAGGGCCTTAATAAGGCTATTAGCTACCTATTTATTAATAGGAGTCTATTTAAGGTTAATCTTACTATTAGTAATTTAACCCTAGATCTAGTAATACTAAATATCTATATACTTAATATAATTATAATAAAGCGGGTTCTTTATAAGTATAATTATACCCTAATTATCCCTAAAGATAATACTAGTAGGATAGATTTAATCTAAGAGAGTTCTAAGCTAGATAGCTTCCTTTATAGCTTATATCTATTTAATATATTTAGCTTTATAAGTTAATAGTACTACTATTACTTAACGCTTAAATAACTAAGAGATAGTATAACTTCTAAGGTTAAAAATATAGCTAGAGGTAGACTTTTAAGTATTATAATCGCTAGCCTAGTCTAAGTTTATCTATTTAGTAAGATTTTCTAGTAATCCTTTATACGTAAGTTACTAGTAAACTATAGACTAGAGGTAGCGGAAGATATATTTTACCGCTTTAAAGTATTTTATTATAGGGTTTAATAAGTAGCGAGAGACTACTAAGATTATATAAGTAATATTAAGTCGAGTGCCTAGTATTACGTATATAAGGGAACTAACTATTAAAATATATAGTAGAACAGTTAATTAGGTTACTAATTCTAGATGCGTGAGAACTAAGTACAGATGCTAAGAGACTACTTAGTTATATATTACCAAGTATACTAGCGTCTTAGTAGGACCCTATATTTCAATACTCCTACTTAAACTATTTAAACCCCTAAAACTAAAGAATATTTTGAAAATAATCTAAAAATAACTATATTAAACTACTAAATACTAAAAATAATTATATTAAACTATAAATTCTACTTTTTATAAAAACACAGTTATTTAAGATTTTTATTTTAGGATAAAGCTATATATAGTAAAATCGTACTAAAATATTATTAGATATATTATAAGAAGGTGAATATTATTAATTATTAATATATTATTAGTTATTACTATTATTATCTAGGCTTAATAGTACTTATAGTAGCTAGGTAAGTAGCTATAAGGCTCTATATTATTATATTATTACAGGGTCGCCGTTACTAGTCTTTAGGGTAGTTAGTCCCCGTAACTTAGTAACGGTTTAAGGTATCCTTAAGCTTATTCCCGCTAGTAATAATACTCCTATTATATTAAAGGACCTCCTTTAAACTAAGTCCTTTATAGAAAGTAATAAACTTCTCCTTATAAAGGGGTTTAGTGAGGCTATTAGTTAACTACTAGTCCGTAGGAATATACTTAAGGTTAATAGTTCTAGTGGCGATTTACCCCCTTATCTAATAATATTAGAGTTTAATATACTTAGAGTAAGTATAAAACTCGGGGTTCTTTATAAGGGCGATCGCGCCTTAGTTATCGCCGTAGATAATTACCGTCTTAGATACTTCCCTAGAACGGAGTTAACTAAAGAGGTTCCTTAGCTAGATAGCTTCCTTAGAGGCCTATATCTAGCTAATATACTCTACTTTATATAAGGAAAGGGCTACCGTAGCCTATTATTTAAATAACTAGCTAAGGGCTATACTTCTAATATTAAAGATATAGCTTAAGGTTAACTTATAGGTATTATAGTTACCTACCTAGTTAGAATTAATATACCTAAGAAGGTCTTAGAGAGAGCCTTAGAATATAAGTTAAAATCTAATTATAGCTTATAAATACTAAAAGATACGCTTAATAGCCGCCTAATATAACTTATTAGGGTTAGTAGTATAGTAGCTAATAGCTAATACCGCGTAGGTAATATTAGGCTAAGTTCTAAGTATAGTATATATATAGGACCTTACTACCTTCTAGTAGTTCTTTTTAAATATAGGATTAGCTTTATACTTTTTATTAGCCTTTTCTAGGTAAGTACTAGTTTCTATTAGTATAATAACGTACTTATACTCCTATATATTAAAGTCTTATAATACCTTTTTAATATAGGCTACCTAACCTAATTATAGCGTTTACTATTAATAGTCTTAAGTAATTATTATACTAAGGTAATAGGTATATAGATCTAAATCTATTATCTTAAACTAGCTATTTAAGGTATCCTTAATCTATTAAATAGCTTATTTATTTAGTCTTATAATTAAGATATTATCTATATAGAGAGCTACTAAGGTCCCTTCCTTTAGGTTAATAAAGATACTTAAGTTAGTAAATAGCGGTATAAGGCCTAGTTCCTTTATAAAGTTAGTAAAGGTATAATACTAAACTTAAGGTAACTACTTAAGTTTATAAAGAGCCTTATAAAGCTAATAGACCCCATTTCCTTACTTATAACTTATAGGTTAGTTAATATAAATCTCCTTATTAATATTATTATAGAGGAAGGCCGTCTTAATATCTATTTACTTTAAGTCCTAGTCTATAGTAGCTACTAGAGTAAAGATAGCCTTATAACTTATAAGTTTTAGTATTAAGGCGAAAGTCTTATTATAATTAATACCTTTATACTATTTAAACCTATAAACGATCTAGCGTGCCTTATAGTATATTATTAAAATAGTAGGAGTGGAATACTTAGTTAATTTATCTAAGACTATAAGAGTATCTATCTATATATACTAAGACTCTATACTTAGTTATCTTAGTAAACCTTCCTTACTAAGAGTATATTTTAATACTCCTATATAATTACTAGTAGTCTTAAGAATTAATAAGTAAAAAAATCTAATATTAGGTAGTAGGAGTAAACCCTACTATATCTAAAAATAACTATATTAAACTAAAAGTTAAAAATAACTAAGTTATTTAGAATAGACTATTTTTATCTAGAGCTCTTACCTAAAAATTCTACTTTTTATAAAAATATAGTTATTTAAGATTTTTATTTTAGGATAAAGTTATATATACTAGAATTATACTAAAACGTAGTTAGACGTACTATAAGAGGGTGACTATTAATAGTTACTAGTAAGAGTTAACCTCTAGGCTTAGTAGGGTAATAGTAGCTAGGTAAGTAGCTGTAAGGTATAATATCACTATCATTATTATATTACTTCGGGGTAGATACCTTAGAAACTTAGCCCGTGTAGCGCTATTCAGCTATAGTATTAGTGCTACCTTCAGGCTGGCGTCCCCGTAGCCTTTAATTAAGTGGCCGGAAAACGGCGTGATGGTAGTAATAAGACATAGTTAAGGACCTAGTTTATAAAGCGTTAGTTAATTAATAGGTGAAAGGGATGAAATGCTATAGGACTTAGGGTGGAAAATGAGCTAGTATAGCGGCGTTTAGCTATAATAATAGTATTAACTATAGGCTTATATACCCGTAGCCGTTAGTAGAGTAACCTAGAATAATCATAATAATAATAAAGATAGTAGGGCACTTAATTAATAAGGCGTTAGTTAATAGAATAAATGCTATTAGTTAATAGAATAAGTGCTATAAGGTTTAGGGCGGTTGTCCCCCGGAAGGTTAACCCCGGGAGTACCCTAAAATATTATAATTATAAGAAAACTACCTTCTACTATTTAGGGTATAATAACTTTATTAATAAATTAATAAAGTTATAATTTAAACTATATATACCTAGGGGTATAATTAAGCCTTAGGCCTACTAATATAATAATTAATAGTATTATTAACGGGTAATATTATTAAGGCTTAAAAGCTCCAGTAATTATAAGGTATTATAGCTCTTTTATATAATTAACTTAATACTTTATACTCTCTAACGCAGTCTCTTCTAGATTAATTACCTCTTAAAAGATAATAAAGCTATTATAATTAAGGGCCTTAATAAGGCTATTAGCTACCTATTTATTAATAGGAGTCTATTTAAGGTTAATCTTACTATTAGTAATTTAACCCTAGATCTAGTAATACTAAATATCTATATACTTAATATAATTATAATAAAGCGGGTTCTTTATAAGTATAATTATACCCTAATTATCCCTAAAGATAATAACCGTTTAGAGTATATTACTAGTAGGATAGATTTAATCTAGGAGGGTTCTAAGCTAGATAGCTTCCTTTATAACTTATATCTATCTAATATATTTAGCTTTATAGGTTAATAGCGCTACCGTTACTTAATACTTAAATAACTAAGAGATAGTACTACTTCTAAGGTTAAAGATATAACTAGAGATAGACTTTTAAGTACTATAATTACTAGCCTAGTCTAAGTCTATCTATCTAGTAAGGCTTTCTAGCGACCCTTTATAAGTAAGTTACTAGTAAATTATAAACTAGAGGTAGTAGAAGATATATTTTACCGCTCTAAAGTATTTTATTATAGGGTTTAATAAATAGCGGGAGACTATTAAGACTATCTAGGTAATATTAGGTTAAGTGCCTAGTATTATATATATAAGGGAATTAATAGTTAATTAATACTATTTAAGGAGGTCCAATAGTACTATATACCCGTCTTTAACTAGTAGAAATTAAGTAGTAGTTTCTATTAGGGTTATAATAGGCTTTAACTCTTATATTTTATAATATTTAAGGAAATATTCTATATAACTAGCTTACCCTAGTTATAATAACTAATTAACCTAGTCTTAAGTTACTATTATACTAAGGTAATAGCTATATAGACTTAAATTAGTTATATAAAATTTAGTATTAAAGGCGTCTTTAATCTATTAGATCTTAGGCTTTAATAGCCTTATAACTAGTATATTATCTATATAAAGAGTAATAATAGTACTTAAAGAGATATTAATAAATATATTAAAGTTAGTATTAATAGGTTTAAGGCTAATCTCCTTTATATACTCTATAAAGTAGTTATATTAAACCTATAATAACTATTTTAATTTATAAAGGGCTTTATTTAATTTATATACCTTTCTAGGGTATTAATTATTATACCTTATAGGTTATTTTATATATATTTCCTTATTTATATATTTATAAAGGAAGGCCGTCTTAATATCTATCTATTTTAGGTCTTAATCTTTAGTAGTAGTAAGGGTAAAAATAGCCTTATAGCTTATAAGCTTAATTATGAAGGTAAAGGTTTTATTATAATCTAGTCTCTTATATTATTTAAACCCTTAAATAACTTAGTAAGCTTTATAATAAGTAATTTCCCCTTATAAGCCACGTTTTAAGGTATAAACCTATTTATTATAAAGGGTAGTCTAATTCTTTAATAGGTTAACTAGCTCCTAAGTATTATTTTTAATAAGGGAGTTAAATTTATCTATTATACTAGCCTCTTATTACTTTTAATAGGTATAATTAGCTATAACTTCCTTAAATATCTTAGGTTTATAAGGTTCTTAGTTAATAGCTTTAAATACTATAATATAATATAAGTAAATATTTAGTAATAGATCTTAAGGGATAAGATATAAGTAATTAGGCTATATACTATCTACTTATAAGGTTTTATTAGAGGCTAAGGGCGGAGTTACTAGTATCCCTATAATTAAAGGGGACTCTATAGATTAAGGGGTTTAAGTTCCTATTAATTCTAGCCTTAGATCTATTACTAAGAGCCTTAGTTATATTAATTAGATAAGTTTATTAATATCTATTAAATCTATAAATAGGAAGGTACTAATAGGATAATACTCTTTAATATTATACTCCCCTATTATTAGTACTTTATATATTAGGGGATTAATAATAATAGGTAGTATAAGGAGTAGGCTATCCTTTTCCCTTCTTTAAGTAACCCTTAAGGCCCTAATAACTTACTTATTAAGTATTAATATTTTATAAATATAGTTACCCTTAAAATTAATAAGGGTATTAAGTTTAATTTAAACTTTTTTATAACCCTAGCTAGTAGCTAGTTCATAGTAGTTAGTATAGCCCTTTATTCTAATATATTTAATATAAGAGAGATAAGGGTAATAGCTAGTATAAGCCTTATATAATATAAGCTTTTAACTAGATATAAGGCTCTTATTTTATAAGTAGTTAATTATAAAGATAAGTTTAGGCTAGAAGTCTATATTAAGACTTATATTTTATAAGATAGTACTTATTATAAACTAGAGGATTTAACCTAGATATTTAATAATTCTATTACTTTTAAGGTTTCCTAGGATTATAGGCTTTTATAAGATATTATAATTAGTATAATAGGAATTAAAGTTATAATCTTTATATTTATTATTATAATTAGACCTTAAGTAATTTATAATATTATTATTATATTTATTATAAGCCTAATAATATTTAAAAGCTTTAAAGATCTTACTTTTTACTTTTACTACCTCTACTTTAAACTACTTATCCTAGTTATTAAAGAAAGTAATAAAGTAATACCCTCTATTATAACCTCTAAAGGTATAAGGGCCTAAGATATTATTATAAATAAAGTTAAGAGATCTTCTCCTTAATGAAATATAAGCTTTATATAATACCTACTTTATTTTTTAAATAATATATAATAGGTATAAATCCTTATTAATAAGTTCCTTAATAAGGTTAATCCCTTTAAAGAGATAAGTAAGTTTCTTAATATTTTAATAACTTAAATAGCCTATATAAGTATATTATAAATTAAGGGTTTTATTATTAATTAACCATTTAAGTTAGAGGAGTCTAACTCTAAGTCTAAGTCTAAATATTCTAGAGTAGGAATAATATTATCTATTAAATTAGCCCGCTCCTTCTACCTTAATATAATATAGAGTATAATAACCTTAGTAGGGACTTTAATAACCCCTTTAAAGGAGAAATAGGGTACTTTTAATATTAAAATAAATATTTATAATACTATCTTTATAAATAGTATAATATAAGGAGACTTTTACATATATAAGTAGTAAAGATTATTATCTTATAACTAGGTTATAATACCTTACTTATTAATCTTAATACTATCTTAAATAATTTAAAGAGATATTAAGGTATATTAAAGCTATCTTTATAAGATTAAATTAATAAGTAACCTAGGGATATAAAGGTAGTTAGTAAGAATTAAGTCCTTCCTTTTCTTATTTATTATAATAGGAATATAGACCTTACTAATATTAAGGGGGTACTAAGTACTATTAGTACCTTTAATAGGTTAGATATTATCTAATAAAGGATTAAGTAAATAGTATTTAATAAAACTTATATAAGAGGGCGTTAAATATATTAAGTAAGTAGTATTAAGTACCTACTTCTTAGGCTAGGCGTCTAATTTAGTAGTAAAAGCTATACTAATATTATCTTAAAAGGCTATATAAGTTTTAGCCTTAAAGTTACTATTATTATAACGGCGTCTCTTATTAGGCTTATTATTAGACTTATCCTTATCCCTAGAGGATTATTTCCCCTTATTTATTTTACCTTTAGCCCTATTCCCTCTTCCCTTACTACCGCTAGTAACATTCTTTATAAGTAGCTTACTATTCCTAAGCTTAGAGTATTCCTTTTAGGTATAATAATATATATAGTAATAAATATAGTATTTAATAAGCTTTTAAATAAGCTAGGTATTAGGTCTAGGTATAGCCCTATTTTAATTTTTAATTAGGATAGCGGGACTAGTAGTAGTAGGAGTATAAGTAGCTATTATAATAAAGTTTAATTCTTTCTAATTAATTAAGGGGTTAGTTACTATCTAAATAAAGCGCCTAGTAATATACTTAAGGGAATAAGCTAGCTTAATAGTATTAATCTTATTTATTAGGTTATAAGTCTAGATATAAAAATGGCGGAAAACGGCTTGGACGTACAGGTACTAGGTAGCGAAGCGTTTAAGAAACGCGTATAAGAGACGAGTGAAGGAGTAACAGGATACCCTAATCCTAATCGGGGGCCTAATAGAGGCGGAGGTGGTGGAGTTAGGGAGGAAGGGGAGAGTAGAGGACTACGCGTCGGGGTAGAGGCTACGGGGGCCTTTACCCTACCTGCGGACTCAGCGAATGCGATAATACTTAGATCACGACGTATAAATAATATTAGAGCTACGAATAGGCTGAGTAGCTAGGCTACTATAGCGATAACAGCCCTTGAGGCTATTAAAAACACGCGATTTAAGGACCTAAACGCGTCTAGATAGAAGATTTTAATAGCGGGCATTAGCCTAGTATAAGTATATATCGAGGAACTCTAACTAAAGGAGAGGGATAATAGGGAAAGGGACCAGGATTATAATAAGCCTAGGACTACTAGTTAGGCTAGCACCCCGATAAGACAGGGCTCCCTACAGGGCTAATAGAGCTAGGGGAACCCCTTTACGAAGAATATACTACCGCCCCCCCTACGGGGCCTATACGCGCCGACGCTAAAAGCGGTCGAGGCTAGGAGGGCACGACAGATACTAGTAGTACTAAAGGACGAGAAAGAGAGGGAAGCGGTAGCGGGGATAGTAGGTGAGAGGCTAGTTATAGTATTCCAGGCTACTAGTAATAAATATACGTCAGAGATTATAACGGCGAATAGATTAAAGAGTAGGGATATACTACTATAAGTCATCTCGATAGAGGCGAGAGAAGTACTAGAAAGGGAGTAGTCGTAGGTAAATACGACATACTACTCCGTAGTAGTAGTAAGGAAATCATTCGGCGTGGTAGTACACGGAGTACGAATATCTATCTTTAATACGAAGGATTAATAGGCGATTAAGGAGAAAATCTAACGGGAGAATAGGGCCCTTTACCCTAACCTAGACGTGGTAGAAGGGAGATAGCTAATAAGTACGCATATACTCGGGAAGGTATACTCCTTACTTATAATAAGCGTCGCGTCGCCGGTAATAGCGGACGACCTAATTAGGAAGGGGATAGTAGAGGCGGGCGAGATGAAACTCGTAGAGTGGTACGAATAGAGGGCAAGGCTATTATAGTACTTTAAATGTCAGTTATACGGGTATATACACCGTAACTACCCTAACGACACCCGATACGCCGACTATAGCTAGGGCTATAGTACGGCGGAATATAGGGTAAAGGCTACGGACGCCCTGCGAGGGTGTACTACGTGTAAATAATAGGGCCACTCCTCCTAGTCTAACGAATGCCCGGTAAGGGCTAGGGAGAGGTAACGCGCCAGATAGCAGGTCGCGAACAAGACCCCATTCTATAGGATTAGGCGAGAGCGAGTAATAGCGGTAATAGACGCCGAAGGATTTATAACTATAGGGATAAAGAAGAAGAGAAAGGCTATAACCGACTAGGTAACGTACGATACGCCTGGTAGCGGAGAGTAGCTAGGGCTCTAGAGACCCGGGTATAGGCTAGGGAGACCGCCTGCCTTTAGAAGGCTTATAGTTAAGGAGCTAGGCTAGAAAATATTAGAGGTAAGGACGAGTAGTAGAAAGGAGCTGGCGGATAGCGTTAATAAGCTACTTATAGAAGCAGTAGTAAATAGCGCTATTAACCTTACTAGGGAGGGTAAATAGGTCGACTAGGGAGAGATAGACATGCGAGAAGTAAATAGTAGCACCCTAGATCCAGATATCTAGTATACTAACCCTAAAGATACTATAATATAATATCAGAAGCGAAATAGGCATAATAATAGCCCTACTAGAAGATAGGGTTATCTAGGAAATAGATATCTTAGTAATATAAGAACCCTATTATAACGCTAGGAACCGATCGTCGTATAACCCTAGCTCCGGGGCGTTCTTCCTAGCGTATAGAGCTGGGCGGGATATACGAATATACTTCTATATTAATAAGAGGCTTTAAGTAGATAGCTAGGAGGTAGAGTTCCCTATAAGGGATGTTAGTACCCTGAAGCTCTAGCTCCGTACCTAGGAGGGTAGGGAACACCTAGCCCGCTTCTAATTATATAATATATATAACCCGAGCCTATTACTAGTAATAAATAAGAACCCGTTAAGCCTACTAACTATAAGAGAGGAGGTCGGGCGACCTAGTAAGTATATCGTAGTAGGGGATTTTAACCTCCACCACCCTAACTAGAATAACCTAGGGCGGTTCTTATACTACCCGGAAGTAGACTAGCTGGCAGGAATTATAGCTGATAACGACATGGACCTAGCCCTACCGGATAGGATAGTTACTTAGAGGGCGAGGGGATCTAAGAGCGCGATCGACCTAGTCTTTACTATACCTAGACTTCTTAACGTAGTATAAGTCTACTAGGTACGCCCTAAGCTATAGTTTAGCTCCGACCACCTTCCTATATATATAGAGCTCGACCTGAGAGTAGAGGAGTAGTAGAGCGTACTAAAGAGGTCGTGGAAGACGGCGGACCTAGAGGAAGTTAGGAAAGGGGCTTAGGCGCTGAGCCGGAAACTAGGTCTCTAACTACTAGAAACTATAAACTAAATAGATGACTACCTCTCGCGGTTATAATAGGGCCTGAAGGAGGTCGTAGACGAGACGGTCCCCTAGGCGAAGCCTAGAGGTAGGAGAAAGACCTTCTAGAACTCGAAATGCCGATATACTACCGAGGATGCTGCAAGAAGTATGAAAGTATTCTAGAGGAGTAGAGATACTACTATAGAGGGAGCTAAGAACGCAGCTATTAAGGAAAGGAATAGGGTACTAAGAACGGAGAAGGCGATCGACTTTAGAAGAAAGATCTATAACGCTACTAAGTCCTAAAAGGGTATATAGGGCTTCGCTAAGTAGGCGAGGAATGACAGCTCGTCGCCACAGCCCCTCCCTAAGTTCCCTCCTCTAAGGAAGGGCGATGGGAAAGGGGTAGCTAAGACCTTCAAGGAGAAAGTAGAAGTCCTACGGATAATATTCTTCCTACCCTCCCCCTAAGCCGACCTAATAGACATCGATAGTATAGAATACCTACTACCGGTAGGTAATAGCGGTGATATTATAAGCGAGGAAGTCTTATAAGCTATCCGTAGGCCGAAATAAGATAAGGCCCTAGGGATTAATAGGATCCGGAATCGGTTCCTTAAGCTAATAGCGGACGGGCTCCTTAGGGAGCTTACTTATCTATTCAGCGCGTGCTTCTACCTTAGCTACTACCCGAGGGAATTTAAGAAGGCTAATACGGTCGTCCTAAAGAAACCGAAGAAAGAGGACTACACGGTACCTAAAGCGTACCGTCTAATAGCGCTACTAAGTACCCTTAGAAAGGCCCTGGAATTAATAGTCGTAGGGTGACTTAACGACTATGCTAAAAGCTAAGGCCTCCTCCCCTAATAATAAATAGGGGCGCGAAGGAATAGATTAATAGAGATAGCGCTAGAGATAATTATAGACGCGGTATATATAGTATAAGACTATAGTAGAGGTAATATAACTAGCCTCCTCTCGCTAGATATCGTAGGAGCCTTTAATAACGTCTCCTACCGGAGGCTTATTTATAACCTCCGGTATAAGGGGATCCCTCGCTATATTATAGGCTAGACGGAAAGTTTCCTAGCGGAAAGGTCCTCATCTATTATAATTAGGGGGACGACGAGTAGGATAGAGCCGGTAGAGATAGAGATTCCCTAGGGGTCGCTAATCTCCCCTATCCTCTTCCTATTCTTTAACGCGCCACTTATTAAGGAGTATACGGCGGCTAAACTATAACTATAAGTTAGAGGGTTTATAGATAATATTTACCTACTAGTATATAGGAAAACTATAGAAGGTAACTATAAGACCTTAGAACTAGTACACGAGATCTACCTTAAATAGGCTTCGACGTACGGGGTAAGTTTCACCCCCTAGAAATATAAATTAGTCTACCTTACCCGTTACCCCCGTCGCTTTAATATAGGTGCGGTTATTAGCCTAGGGCATATAATAATAAAGCTATAAACGGAGATCCGAGTCCTAGGGCTATATATCGACGGTAAATTACGGTAGGGCCCGCACCTAAAGAGGGTATAGGCGAAACTCGCTACTTAGAGCCTCGCCCTATTTATAACGACGGTATTAACCTAGGGAGCTACCCTTAATAGGGTAAGGAAAGTATATAACGCGATAGTACGGCTAGTTATAACCTACGCGTCCGCCTTATAATATATACTACGAGGACTAAGGGATATAAAGAAGACGTATATAAGGAAGCTTAAAGTCATCTAAAACAGCTGCTTAAGACGCGTACTAGGGGCATATAAGGCTACCCTAACGCGAGTACTAGAGGTAGAGTCGGGGATAGCCCTTATATAACTAATACTAGATTACTCGGTTCTCCGCCAGCATACGCTAAAGGGGATTTACCTAGTAACGGTAATAGGGAATAGGCGTATCCGAAGGAAGCTAAACGCTAAGAGGGGGAGGAGGAGAGAGGTAGCGAAGTCCCCCGCGGAAGAGAAGAACGAGTAGGCTCTACGCTCCCTACGCCTAGACGACTAGGGCGCGATTATAACTAGGGAGGTAACCCGCCCCCCCTAGAGGATCGAGAAGATAATATACTATTAGTGGAGGTCCTCCTAGGATACTATATAGGACGAATACTAGTCGGGACTAGGAGCTAGGGATCGCCCCCCCGCCTAGCTCGGGGGCCTGTAGACCGGCAGAAGGACCCTCTATAAGGGCCTCTAGAAGGCTGAGAGCTCCGTCCTTACGTAGATAAGAACGGGAAAGATCGGGCTAGCCGCCTTCTTATACTAGTATAGAGTCCCCGGCTTTATATCCGTAAGCTGCGGGTACGGCTGGCGTAGGCAGGATATAAAGCATATCCTTATCTATTACCCTAGGCTCTAGGACCGCCGCTAGGAGCTAAAGGATACCTTAGGCGCGGTAGACACCTACAGGATACTTGTAAACGTAGGGGGGGTTAAACGAGTAGCGAGATAGATAATCTAGATTAGGCTACTAGGCTAGTTCTTACTCGCAGTGAAGTAGTTATACTAGAGCCGACCTTAGACGTAAATCTTTACTACCGGAGCGAATTTCGCTTTTATAGTATATAAGCCGGCCCTAGGGAGCTGGACTAATATAGTAGTAAATACGACCGCCTATTACTATAAAGGACCGAATGTAGTATAAAGAGAAAACGGAATAGAAGTTATAGAGAAGGTAGGAAAGGTAAGGGTTTTCACCCGCACCTATACTTAGTATAGGTACACGGTTTCCCCTACGAGTCGGCTACCGTCGTAGCGACTATAAAATACCTGTAGGCCCCCGTAATTATCTTTTAATAGTTTAGATAGACGCGTATATAATTTAAAAAAAAAAAAAAAAAAAGTCTAGATATAATATATAAAATATCATTTATAAGCTTTACTAAGACTTATATAAAAGAGGAAGATAAGGAAGTTTATTTCTAGCTTTAAGTAAGTAGATATTAAGGTAATTTTATTATAAAGAGATTTAAGGCGGGTTATAAAATCTATAATATCTTTATATTAATTAAAGTCTAGCTTAAGTAGCTAGCGGTATAAGTTATTAAGGGTACTAGAGCTTATAAGTTTATTATTAATCTTAAGGGCTTCTTATAATATATAAGTATTCTTAATATCCTTATAATTAATAAAGAGATTATTACTTAAGTAGCTCTTAATAATATTAATAACTAATTTATACCTAAGCTCCTACTTAGTTAGCTCCTTAAAAGTAGATTTATAGGTTTTAATATTATTAATTATTAGATAGTTAAGGAGAGTTAGAATAAAAGGGGCTATAACCTAGTCTACCTTATAGAATTTAAAAAGGTAGGTAGATATTAAGTACTTATATATTTCTTAGGTTTATATTTAAAGCCCTTCTAGTCCTTTAAGCTTTTTAATATAAAGCGGGAGGCTATTAATCTTACTTATAATAATAGTATTTTCTTCTAATATTACTTTTTATAAGGGCGAGCGTAGGCTTTAAAGGGTTAATTTAAATTAAGTAGCTTTAAGTTAATAGTAGTATTAAAAAGATTATTACTATTAGGGGCTTTAAGGGATAATTCTTAAGTAGAGTTACCTAAGGAAGGGGAACTATTAAAGAGGTATTAAGGTAAGTAGTCTTAACTATTTTAATTATACTACTTATATTTATATTACCTAGCTACCTTATTAAGTATAGTATTATACCTTAAAAAATTATACTTAAAGATATAGTAACTTTAATAAGTTTTATTCTACTATTACCTAAACTCTTTAATAGTAATATCTAAGGAAAAGATAGGTAGCTAATATATTTATATATAGCTAGAAGTAGAGGAGCTTATAAATAATAGGTTTAAAGTACTAGAAGATAAGGGAGGATTACTTAAAAGAATATCTTTATTTAATAGAATTATAATAGGATTAGAAGATAGTTATCCTAGAAAAAATAGGGGATCTAAATACCTTTTACGGCGTTTATACCTTATAATCTTAGTAACTATTATATTCTAAGGGGGCTAAGAGATTATATCTTATACCTAAAAAGGTTAGGAGTTATTATAATAAGCTAATAATCTAGTTCTTTTAACCTTTAACTTAGTAGGAGGTTCTTTACCTTTACCTTAAGGTTTATAAGTAGTAGTAGTATTAAAGTATACTAGTAACTATTTAATTAAGGTTATATTAACTATCTTATAAATAGTTTTCTAGAGTAGGTAAAGTAGTTTTAATATTACTTTTACTTAGTAGATTAAGGTTATACCTCCTTTCTTACTACCCTAGTATATTTATCCTACTAAGTAAGTTAGTATTTTATATAAGTAGAATTAATATTATTTAATATACTTAGCCGATTAATAGGTACTATTGTAAAGAAAAACCTAGTAATACTAACTTCCTAGGAAGAATCCTAGTAGCTAGGAAATTATAACTTTAAGCCTTAAGGCTTCCCCTAACTTTCTTTAGTTAATTAATTATTATATAGTAAGCTCACTTATTAGTTAAAGATTAAGGGTTACTTATAATAAGTAGTACCTTATAATATAATATATATATCGCGTAGTATACTTATATACCGCCCTAGACTTTATATACTTAATTAATAAGCTAGTAGACTAAATAAGAGGTAATTTAAATAAATACCCTACGTCTAGGCTTATAACCTATTAAAATAGTAGGAGTAGAATACTTAGTTAATTTATCTAAGATCATAAGAGTATCTATCTATATATACCAAGACTCTATACTTAGTTATCTTAGTAAACCTTCCTTACTAAGAGTACATTTCAATATATATAACCTATCCCTAAGAGCCACACTTTAAGGTATAGACCTATTTACCTCCTAAGGTATACTTACTTATAGGTAGATTAACTACCTTTTAGGTATTATTTTCTTAAAGGGATTTAACTTTATTATTTATCTTAAGGCTTTATTAGATATTATAACTATCCTCTATTACCTATTAATAGGTCTTTAGCTTAAATAGTTTAATCCTATTAATATTAGCAAGGAGTATAAGGGCTATTATAGCTAGAGGGTCCGGTAATAAATCCTATAAATCTAGTAGAGCTAGCTTAGGATAATTATATATTACCCGCTAGATAGCCTATTCTTCCCTACTAATATATTCTACCTTATAAGTATAAACTTATTACAAAGTAGGAGCTACTTATTAGATAGGGTTAATATTATCCTAGATATCCTACTTCTTATTATTCTCCCCTAGAGTAGATATTTATAAGCGCTTACTTAGCCTAAAGTTTAGCTACTACTACTTATTAATACTAATATACTAAGGGCGTTTTTCTTAAAAATAGATATTATTAGCCCGTATAACCTATTATCTTATAGGGTTTTATAGCTAAAAGATATAGTCCCCTTTATAACTAAGAAGGTAGTATTTATTACTCTTATCTTCTAACTTCTTCTAAATATAGTATAAGGCGTAGGCTATTAAGCCTATTATTTAAAGGTATAAAAGCTTTAGTAGGTATCTATACTATACTTTATAAGGAGTCTTCCCTAATTTAGTATTAAGGGATTAGATAGTAAGGTAGTTAGTTATAAAGATAATCTTAGGCTAGAAAGACTTATTAAGCCTAGAACTAAGGAGTATTCACTATATCTTATATAGTAATATCTACCTAAAACGCTCCGTAGCCCTATTTATTTAAGGGTTCCTAGGTATTATATATTATAGTAGATACTTTAATCCCTAAGGTAGTTAGTAAAGGCGTTACTTATATATTTACCCCTATTATTAATATAAAGGTAATAGATTTAATAGTCTACATACTTATAAGCTACCTTAAACTACTAGAATAATTAGAAAGTATTACTCTTATACTTAAGGTAAATAATAATTAAGATATATATAAAATTATCCTTAAATATTATAAAGTACTAACTCCCTTTAAAGCCTATTAAGTTAAAGGGGCTAATAATATTACTATAAATAAGTTTTATTAGATACTCCCCTAGCTAAATAGTATCCTTATAAGGTACCGCCTTCTAGCGGCCTTAGATATAGTATTTATATATAAGCTTATTAAAAATAGGCTTTAAGAAATTAATTCTAGTTAATATAACCGGTAATTCATTAATACTTTACTATCTAAGGTACTTTAAGCGGGCGTATTATAACTATTAAACTTTATTTAAAGAAATACTATAAGTATTAAGGGCTAAGGGCTTCTATAAGTCTAGAGTAAAGACTCTTATAAATTAGCTAGTATTAAAGGCTACTAGTCCCTTTAAGATAATATAGCCTACTTTAATATAAGCTATATCTATATTAGTATTAAGGAGCTAACTAGTAGATAGGAGACTATTAACGCCTAGATTAGGTACCTATATAATATTAGATATAAATATTAACCTAAGGCTACTATTAATATTATAATTAATCTTAATAATCCTACTACCTTATAAGGTATATTAAATACCGCTAATACCCCTAATAATATAAGGGGTTTTAATTAGTTATAAGTTAATAAATATACTCTAATCCTAGAAGGCGTATTAGTTATAACTAGAGTCTATAAAAACTATACTATTTAAGTCTAAGAGTAATTTCCTAGGAGCCGCTATTAAGATAATAACTTTATTACTAGCTATTTTATAAATATTAAACTTATTACCTTATAGGAAGCCTTACACTTTTAAACAAGGTGTTAACAATTTGCTAACAAGTAAGAATATTTGTAAAATATAGGTGATTAACTGTTAGCGCTGTATTGATATTTTGTTTATTTTAAATTTTTTTTGAAACTTTGTCAATAATTTGGTAACAATATATTAACAAGGTTTTCGTATTATCACCTTATTCATAAGTATACGTGTTCCTCTAAGGTAGTATAACTTATAAAGTTAGATTTAGTAGGAGTATTATTAAGCTTTTACTTCTTTAAGTTACTACTAGCTTAAGTAGTAGTAGCCTTTACTAAAGCTTTCTTAAATTTATTAGGCTTTAAGTAAGGGAACTACTCCTAGTATTAATCTATAGTATAAGTATAGTGAGACTTATATAGGATATCCTTATAATAGTTATAATTCTATTATAACTTATTATCCCTCTTACCCTTTCCTTAGGTATTATAAGCTTTAAATATAGTAATAGTATAACTTTCTAAGGCTTATTAATATTACTCCTTATTACGGGTAGTAAGTATAACTTAATTAAGGGGGACCTTTCCTAGGCTAAAGAAGGTATAACTCTAGGTATAAATAGTTTAAAAGGTATTAAAAGTACTACCTAATCTTATAAGGTAGAGTTAGATTATATAAGTCTTTAATATAGCTACTTCTTTATCTAACTCCTTAAGTTTAATATTAACTTCTTAAAACTAGCGGGTATAATTATTTATATCCTTAATAATAAACCTATTAAGGTAGATTATATAAAGATAATAAACTAGTTTAATATAAATATTAAAGCCTATTAACTTAAAGTTAGTCTTAATTTTATTAAAGATAGCCTAAGCTTATAAGTTAAAATAAGTAGAATCTTTGATAAGTTTATAAGTATTAAACCTAAGATAGTTATAAATTATAGTATATACCTTAATCTATATTACCTCTAAAAAGGGCTTAAGGTTATTTAGAATTAACTAGTTATTAATTTCTTTAGCCTAATAGCTATAGCCTAAGTTAGACTTAAGGATTATAATTAAGGTAAGGGGAAAGCTCCTACTATTACTTTAACTATTAGCTATTCTATTAGGAGTCTACCTCTAAGGATTTAGCTTTAAATAGTAATTAGTTAGTCGAGCTTAGTATATTTTCTATAAACTCTTAAGAAGATTCTACTAATAAAGACGCTAAGGATAAGGATACTAAGGGAGGAGGCGTAGGTCTATTACCTTTAACTTATAAGCTAAAGAGAATAGTTTTACTAGGAATATTTAATAATAGTTTACTAGCTTTTAACTTAGAATTATTATAACTTAAAGGTAATTATAATAGTTTATAATTATTATTATCTTCCTTAATAATGGGCTTCTTAATTTCCTTTATAATAGCTTTTAGTAAGTAAGGGAAGAACTTTAACCTAGAATATTAATAGATAGCTACTAAGATATTAGAATTAAAATAGGATTTAGGGAGTATTAACTTAAATTAGTTTAACTTAGAAATAAGAGGAGGATTAATAAGTTATTTATTATAATAAGCTATCCTTATATTCTTAAGGATATAAACTTTAGGAGGCTAACTTAATAAAAATAGCTAGGCTAGTATCTATAATAGTAGGAAAAGCTAGCTCTAGGCCTAGTTAGGTAGTTAATAGTTACCTAATAAGATCTAGAAGAATTAAGATAGCTAAGGGCTTAACCTCCTTTTATAAAGATTTTTCCTAGGCCTAACCTCCTTTAAAGAGATTTTTCTAGGGGGAAGTAGCTAAATAATATTAAAAGGCGTAATATAATAAAGTAGAGATTACTATAGAAAATAGTATCTATTATAATTATTTAAGAGGAGGAAGTATCTTTCTTTCCCTAAATATAAGGTAGTAGTAGTCTACCTAAGAAGGCTTAATAGAGGGAGTATTAATAGGATTTCTACTTATAGAATTAATATTTATTATAATAATAAGGTTAGAAGTAAGTATTTATTTAGGGGGCTAAGTACGGTTACTTAGTAGCGCTTATACTAATAATAATATTATAATAGCCCTTATAACTAGTCTTTAGACCCTATAATTATAAATTAATTAAGTTTACTTATTTATTTAAGGTTACTTATAATAGTAAAAGCTAAGTACTTTAATAAGAAGTTAAAGAATTCTAGGTAATATACGTAGTAATAGTAATTATTAACTTATTAAAGGGTACTAAAGGCTACTAAGGCTTTAATACTATATTAGCTAGGATAAGATAAGTAATAATTATAATTAGAATAAATACTTATACCTCTAGGCTTATAACCTATTAAAATATATAGTAGAATAGTTAATTAGGTTACTAAGTCTAGATATATAAGAACTAAGTATAGATACTAAGAGACTACTTAGTTATATATTATTAAGTATACTAGCGTCTTAGTAGAACCCTATATTTTAATACTAACTGCTAACTAGTACTATTTAAGGAGGTCTAATAGTATTATATACCCGTCCTTAGCTAGTAGAAGCTAGGTAGTAGTTTCTATTAGGGTTATAATAGGCTTTAACTCCTATATTCTATAGTACCTAAGGAAATATTCTACGTAGGTAGCTTATCCTAATTATAATATCTAATTAACCTAATCTTAAGTTACTATTATATTAAGGTAATAGTTATATAGGCCTAAATTAGTTATATAGAATTTAGCGCTAAGGGCGTCTTTAATCTACTAGATCTTAGGCTTTAAAGGCCTTATAACTAGTATATTATCTATATAAAGAGTAATAATAGTACTTAAAGAGATATTAATAAATATATTAAAGTTAATATTAATAAATTTAAGGCTAATCTCTTTTATATACTTTATAAAGTAGTTATATTAAACCTATAATAACTATTTTAATTTATAAAAGGCTTTATTTAATTTATATACCTTCCTAGGGTATTAATTATTATACCTTATAAGTTATTCTATGTAGATTTCCTTATTTATATATTTATAAAGGAAGGCTATCTTAATATCTATCTATTCTAGGTCTTAATCTTTAGTAGTAGTAAGGGCGAAAATAGCCTTATAACTTATAAGCTTAATTATAAAGGTAAAGGTTTTATTATAATCTAGTCCCTTATATTATTTAAACCCCCTAAATAACCTAGTAAGCTTTATAGTAAGTAATTTCCCCTTATAAGCTATATTTTAAGGTATAGACCTATTTATTATAAAGGGTAGTCTAATTCTTTAATAGGTTAACTAACTCCTAAGTATTATTTTTAATAAAGGAGTTAAATTTATCTATTATACTAGCCTTTTATTACTTTTAATAGGTATAATTAATTATAACTTCCTTAAATATCTTAGATTTATAGGATTCTTAATTAATAGCTTTAAATACTATAATATAATATAAGTAGATATCTAGTAATAGATCTTAAGGGATAAGATATAGGTAATTAGGCTATATACTATCTATTTATAAAGTTTTATTAGAGGCTAAGGGCGGAGTTACTAGCGTCCTTATAATTAAAGGGGACTTTATAGATTAAGGGGTTTAGATTCCTATTAATTCTAGCCTTAGATCTATTACTAAGGGCCTTAGTTATATTAATTAAATAAGTTTATTAATATCTATTAGATTTATAAGTAGGAAGGTATTAATAGGATAATACTTATTAATATTATACTCCCTTATTATTAGTCCTTTACGCGTTAGGGGATTAATAATAATAGGTAGTATAAGGAGTAGGCTATTCTTCTCCCTTCCCTAAGTAACCTTTAAGGCCCTAATAACTTACTTATTAGGTATTAATATTTTATAAATATAGTTACCCTTAAAATTAATAAGGGTATTAAATTTAACTTAATCCTTTTTATAACCCTAGCTAGTAGCTAGTTTTTAATAGTTAATATAACCCTTTATTCTAATATATTTAATATAAGAGAGATAAGGGTAATAGCTAGTATAAGCTTTATATAATATAAGCTTTTAACTAGATATAAAACTCCTATTCTATAAATAGTTAGTTATAAAGATAAGTTTAAGCTAGAAGTCTATATTAAGACTTATATCTTATAAGATAGTACTTATTATAAATTAGAGGGTTTAACCTAGATATTTAATAGCTTTATTACTTTTAAGGTTTCTTAAGATTATAGGCTCTTATAAGATATTATAATTAATATAATAAGAATTAAAGTTATAATCTTTATATTTATTATTATAATTAGACCTTAAGTAGTTTATAATAATATTACTATATTTATTATAAGCTTAATAGTATTTAAAGGCTTTAAAGATCTTACTTTTTACCTTTACTACTTTTACTTTAGATTACTTATCTTAATTATTAAGGAATATAATAAAGTAATACCCTCCTTTATAACCTCTAGGGGTATAAGGGCCTAAGATATTATTATAAATAAGGTTAAGAGACCTTCTTTCTAGTTAGATATAAGCTTTATATAGTACCTACTTTACTTTTTAAATAATATATAATAGGTATAAATCCTTATTAATAAGTTCTTTAATAAGGTTAATCCCTTTAAAGAGATAGGTAAGTTTCTTAATATTTTAATAACTTAAATAGCTTATATAAGTATATTATAATTTAAGGGTTTTATTATTAATTTAGCCTTTTAAGCTAGAGGAGTCTAACTTTACATTTAAGTCTAAATATTTTAGAGTAGGAATAATATTATTTATTAGATTAGCCTACTCCTTCTACCTTAATATAATATAAAGTATAGTAACCTTAATAGGGACTTTAGTAACCCCTTTAAAGGGGAAATAGGGTATTTTTAATACTAGAATAAATATTTATAATACTATCTTTATAGATAGTATAATATAAGGAGACTTTTATATATATAAGTAATAAAGGTTATTATCTTATAACTAAGTTATAATACCTTATTTACTAATCTTAATACTATTTTAAATAATTTAAAGAGGTATTAAGGTATATTAGAGCTATCCTTATAAGATTAAATTAATAAGTAACTTAAGGATATAAAAGTAGTTAGTAAGAATTAAGTCCTTCCTTTTCCTATCTATTATAATAGGAATATAGACCTTATTAATATTAAAAGGGTAGTAAATACTATAATACCTTTAATAGGTTAGATATTATCTAGTAAGGGATTAAGTAAATAGTATTTAATAAAACTTATATAAGAGGGCGTTAAATAGGCTAAGTAAGTAGTATTAAATACCTACTTCTTAGGTTAGGTATTTAATTTAGTAGTAAAAGCTATACTAATATTATCTTAAAAGGCTACGTAGGTTTTAGCCTTAAAGTTACTATTATTATAGCGGCGTTTCTTATTAGGCTTATTATTAGACTTATCCTTAAAGGATTATTTCCCCCTATTTATTTTACCTTTAGCCCTATTACCTCTTCCCTTACTACTATTAATATTATTCTTTACTAGTAGCTTATTATTCTTAAGCTTAAAGTATTCCCTTTAAGTATAATAATATATATAGTAATATATTTAATATTTAATAAGTTTTTAAATAAGCTAGGTATTAAGTCTAGGTATAGCCCTATTTTAATTTTTAATTAGAATAGTAGGACTAATAGTAGTAGGAGTATAGGTAGTTATTATAATAAAATTTAATTCTTCCTAGTTAGTTAAAGGGTTAATTACTATCTAAATAAAGCGCCTAGTAGTATACTTAAGGGAATAAGCTAGCTTAGTAATATTAGTCTTACTTATTAGATTATAAGTCTAGATATAATATATAAAATACCCTTTATAAGCTTTATTAAGACCCGTATAAAAGAGGAAGATAAAGAAGTTTATTTCTAGCTTTAAATAGGTAGATATTAATATAATTTTATTATAAAGAGACTTAAAGCGGGTTATAAAATCTATAATATCCTTATATTAACTAAGGTCTAGCTTAAGTAGCTAGCGGTATAAGTTATTAAGGGTACTAGAGCTTATAGGTTTATTATTAGTCTTAAGGGCTTCTTATAATATATAAGTATTTTTAATATCCTTATAATTAATAAAGAGATTATTACTTAAACGGCTCTTAATAATATTAATAGCTAATTTATACTTAAGCTTCTACTTAACTAGCTCCTTAGAAGTAGATTTATAGGTTTTAATATTATTAATTATTAGATAATTAGGGAGAGCTAGAATAATAGGGGCTATAACCTAGTCTACCTTATAGAATTTAAAAAGGTAGGTAGGTATTAAGTACTTATATATTTCTTAGGTTTATACTTAAAGCCCTTCTAGTCCTTTAAGCTTTTTAATATAAAGTAGTAGGCTCTTAATCTTATTTATAATAATAGTATTTTCTTTTAATATTACTTTTTATAAGGGTAAGTATAGGCTTTAAAGGGTTAGTTTAAATTAAGTAGCTCTAAGTTAATAGTAGTACTAAAAAGATTATTATTATTAGGGGCTTTAAAGGATAATTCTTAAGTAGAGTTACTTAAAGAAGGGGAATTATTAGAGAGGTATTAAGGTATATAATCTTAACTATTTTAATTAAATTATTTATATTTATATTACCTAGCTACCTTATTAAGTATAATATTATACCTTAAAAATTACGCTTAAAGATATAGTAATTTTAATAAGTTTTATTCTACTATTACTTAAACTCTTTAATAGTAGTATCTAAGGGAAAGATAGGTGGCTAATATATTTATATTAGGCTAGAAGTAGAGGAAGAGCTTATAAATAATAGGCTTAAAGTACTAGAAGATAAGGGAGAATTACTTAAGAGAATATCTTTATTTAATAGAATTATAATAGGATTAGAAGATAGTTATTTTAGAAAAAATAGGGGATCTAGCTACCTTTTATAGTATTTATACCTTATAATCTTAGTAACTATTATATGATAAGGGGGCTAGGAGATTATATCTTATACTAGAAATAGTTAGGAGTTATTATAATAGGCTAATAATCTAGTTCTTTTAACCTTTAGCTTAATAGGAGGTTCCTTACCTTTACCTTAAGGTTTATAAGTAGTAGTAGTATTAAAGTATACTAGTAACTACTTAGTTAAAGCTATATTAGCTATCTTATAAGTAGTTTTTTAAAGTAGGTAAAGTGGTTTTAATATTATTTTTACTTAGTAGATTAAGGCTATATCTCCTTTCTTATTACCCTAGTATATTTATCCTACTAAGTAGGTTAGCGTTCTATATAGGCGGAATTAGTATTATTTAATATACTTAGCTAATTAGTAAGTACTATTATAAAGAAAAACCTAGTAGTACTAACTTCCTTAAAAGAATCCTAGTAGCTAGGAAATTATAACTTTAAGCTTTAAGGCTTCCCCTAACTTTCTTTAATTAATTAATTATTATATAGTAAGCTTACTTATTAGTTAAAGATTAAGGGTTACTTATACTTTATAATATAGTATATATATTATATAACGTGCCTATATAACGCCCTAGACTTTATATACTTAATTAATAAGCTAGTAGGTTAAATAAGAGGTAATTTAAATAAATACCTTATATCTAGGCTTATAACCTATTAAAATAGTAGGAGTAGAATACTTAGTTAATTTATCTAAGACTATAAAAGTATCTATCTATATATACTAAGACTCTATACTTAGTTATCTTAGTAAACCTTCCTTACTAAGAGTATATTTTAATAAAATTTAACTCCCTATTTATTAATATTTTAATATTTACTTAAGTTATATATTAAACCCGTCCTCTTTATATATAATAACTCTAAAATAGTTAGGATATTTATTTATTATACCTCTTTATCTTCTAGTAGTATTAATATTATTATAATCTACTCCCTTTATATATTATATTATAATAGTTTTATTATCTTTTATATCCTTATAAGGATCTCTATTAGATATCCCTTATAACCTCTACTCCCTTAATAATTGAGGCCTCTTATACTAGTATTTCTTTTAATATCTATTAGCTTATCTCTATTACTTAGAGAGTAATTAGCCTTCCTAACCTATTTTATAATATTATTATTAGTAGTAATATAATTCCCCTTTCCTTTATATCTCTTTAAGAACCTATTTATATTATAACCTTATTAAAGTCTTTAAACCCTAATATAAGCTTCCTCCTCTTCTTTATTACTATTATTATCCACTCCCTTTAAGGTTACTTCTAGGTATCTTATTATCTATTTCCTCTTATAAAGCCTTTATATAACTTCTTCTTATTTTCTACTATTTTTTAATAGAGCTTATTTAACTCCCTTACCTTAATTATATACCCTTACTCCTAGGTTATATAACTATTCTTTTTATAATTATTATATCTCTTAATCTCCCCTTCTTTTACCTTATATTCCCTTAAGTTATACCTATTAATATAGATTTTATATTATATTAAGCTCTTATAATATCTTATTATATACTTATATTACTAGCAGTTAAAGTATTATATTATAACCCTATTCCTCTCCTACCTCTTATACTTTAAGAGGTTATACCCTTTTATTAAGCCCTTTTTAATTACTTTATTTATTATCTCTAGTATAAGGAGCTTTAATAGTAGTAGGACTCTCTCTTTCTCTACCTCTCCTTCTCTCCTCTCTTATATAACTACTTATAACTAAGTTACCTTTATAATCTTTAACCCTAAGAGGTTCTTTTTATTCTATTAAATAATTACTTCCTTTACCTCCTTTTATTTTAATATATCTACTACCTTCTTTGATATCTTATATATTATAATTAGGAAGGTCTATCTTAATACCTTTATTAACTTATATACCTTCCTTATTTAATTATTATTCTCCTCTAGCTCCTCCCTTACCTTTATCTCTATTATAAATAATATTAAATTACTTTTAACTAGGTACTTTACTATTATAATCTTTTATATCCTTAGGAATATAATTATCTTAAACCTCTTAACTACCTTAGGAGGCCTCTCTTAGCGTCTAGTAAAGTGTCGATTTCTAGGTAACTAGCCCTTAGTACTAACGCTATGTAGTCTTATAGTTGATTTACTATTAGCTCGTAGTTAATAAGATGTTATTTTTAAGTAATTAGCCTTATTAACTCTCTATTAAGAATTAGTTAAACCTCTATTAATATTTTATTAACTAACTATTAAATATAGAGGTAATAATCTATCGCTCTAATACCGTACTATTATATTAAGGCCCTTATTACTATTATTAAATAATATAATAAGATAAAATCTTTATAAGGTAAGTACTATTTACTATATAGGGAATTATAAAAGTAGAATGCTAGCTATAAATATTCCATATATTATAAATATTATAAGTAGGCCTACTATAAAGCTAGAGAAGCTAAAGTCCTAGTCCTAGTCCTATCCTTATCCCTATTATCTATTAGTACTATTACTTAGCTAAAGAGAGCTACGGCTTCTCTATACTATAGATTAGAGTAATAATATAGAAAGAGTATAGATTAACGCCTCGCCGCTACTAGAGTAGGACTCTTATTATTACTATTATAGAATATATAACCTTTACCCTTATCTAGTAGAGTAATAGATTTATCTACTACAGCCGTCTTTTTATTCTTAGACTCCTATACTACTAGGTTGTTTATATTTAGACCCTTAAAGTAATCTAATATACCTATCTTATAAAATTAATATAAAAGTATTTTATACTAATATAATAAGTCGCGAGGTAGAGAAGGATTATTATCCTAGTTAAACGCTAGCTTATACTAGGTAGTAAAATTAATAAAGATAGCTATTAAGAAGTTAAAAATAGGAAAATTAATAAAGTCTAATATAGGTATAAACTCTTAAAGAAGATATACTATAATTAGAATTTCTAGACTATCTCTAGAATATTAATAAGGTTTTTTATAAAGTTAAAAATAAACTTAAAAGAACTAGTTAAATACTTATTCTTAAATAGCTTAACTAGCATCTTAAGATCTATATATTATTTAATTTAACCTTATAAATTATCCTTAATAAAATACTTTACTAATTACTATTATACTCTCTATTAGCTCTAATCTTAAATTAATAGAGCTAGGGAATATACCTTTATATACCTAATAGATCGGGCTTTTTAATTAGCGTAATAGTTATTAATCCTAGTCTTTAAAAGCTCCTATTCCTAATTATAACGGGTAATCTCCTTACCCTAGGTATATTAGATTAGGCGGGCTTTAGGGTATAATATAAAATAATAGATATATTAGATTTAATATGTATCTTAAAGGTTACTTAGACTACTTTATATATCTATTAAAAATTTACTTAGTCTATTAAGGTTAGTAGTATCTTATATTAGTAGTCTACTAGTAGAGGCCTTCTTATTATTCTTTTAATATTATTAAAGCTCTTTCTCTACTATCTTATCTAGCTCCTTATTATTATCTATCTACCTGTTATTAATATTACCCGTGTTTCCGTAATTATTATCCTCTATTATATTATAACTCTAAGAAATATAATTAGCGTAGTATTAAATATTAATAGAGGCTTTAAACTAACTATTAAAGTAAATAGCTTCTATCTTATATTAATCTTTAGTAAAATAAAACTAGAGTCCTTATTATTATTATTAGGGATTTATTTCCTCTTCTTAGGAACTAGTAGGATTAGAGGTAGTTTATTATTATTATCTATAGTCTTAATATTATTCTACTTAATATATTTCCTCTTTTATAAGGTAGGCTTAGTAGTAGTCTTATATAAGTCCCTCTTTATAAATAGCTTTAGAGATATTAGTCTTATAGATATCTTTAAAGAACTACCTATAATAGAGTACTAACTATTAGTAGGATTTAATTACTAAGAATTAACTATTATAGAGATAGAGAAGAAAAATAATAGAGACGAAAATATAATAGAGAATTAATATTATAGAGAACGTTTATTAAAATAGGGATTACGGGGGCGGTACGGGGTAGAGAATAGATAGGTATAGTATTCTAAAGCTCTAAATTAATACGCGTAACGCGACTACGGCAAGGTACTACCTTAGAAAATATTTTACCTTAGGAATTTTAATTACTAATCCCTATATTAATACTATTTCACTAATATCTATAGCTCTATATATAGATCCTAACTATACTATATATATTAAGTAGTATACCTATAACTCCTCTTATAAGATTCTAATACTCCCTATTATAGTCTCTATACTATATTATATCTAATATAATCCCTTAGATATACTATCCTAATATTATCCTTTATATATATATACTTTATATACGCCTATATAATAAGCTATATATCTACCTAAGGTAGGAGGATCTATCTATAACTACTAGGGATACTATAATTTCTATAGTATTAAGTAGCTATTATACCTAGTAGTAAATAGTATAATTACTCCTAGACTTTCCTAGTAGTACTAGGCTCGGCGGTTATAATAAGTAGATAAGGCGGTTAGCTTTAATAGTTTAGCTGATATATTAGATAATATCTAGGAGATATTATTAATAAGATAATTATATAAATAGTATAAGATAGATATTATAATAATTTTAATAGTAAGATATTTTCCCTATTTCTCTCTAGTATACTAATAATTTATATTAATAGTAATTAGAGGAATTTATATATATAGGATAATATAACTTAGGGCCTCTTAATAGGCCTTAGGATAACCTAGTAAAATTCTATAATTTCTTATTTCTACTAATTACTTAATCTTTAGTATTATTTAATATTAGTACGTGAAGCTATCTACTATACTATTATACCTTCTACTATATAGCTAGCTCCCTACCTTTCTACGGCCTAATACCTTTCTAATATCTTACCTAATAAATAGCTTATTAGGCTTCTTATAATAAAGAGGAATCCTAGATCTTTAATAAATAGTTATAAAGTTAAGTTTCTATATTATAAATAGCTAGAAATATGCGAGGGTTATAAAGTTATAGATAGAAGATAATCCTATTAAGGCTAATTAGATTAAGGATAGATCTATCTTAGATAGGTAGATTCTATATAAATATCCTATAGTCCTTGATAAGGTTATTATAACTAGCGGAACTATTAGTTCTATTCTTAAGTAGAGTATATATAGTACTAATTTTAATAGTATATATTAATATTAGTAATAATTTATTTAATTTAATTAATAACGCTAGACCTAATAATCTAATTAATAATATTATTAATTAAGATTAGGATAATAATAATATTAATTTATTAGACGATCCGCTAGTACTAGATAATATACTACTAGAGCTAGAGCTACTTATAATAGAGTTTATAGAAGATTTTAATAAGCTAGCGTTAGACTAAGCTATAGAAGAAGAAGAAGAAGATAATAAGACTAATTATATATAGCCTCCTAGCTGTTAAGCCTCCGCTATAGATCTTTTATAAGAAGTCTTATATATAAGATCTTTAATTAAGCTAGATCTATTTATTATAGTATTTAGTCTATAGTATTAAGTTATAGGTATAAGTAGATATAATTACTAGAGTCTAATAGAAGTATTTAGGCTATTATAAAATATTAAAATATTACGGGATCTTCCTAAAATAATTAGTACTATTAAAAAGTATATATATTAGTAACTACTAGTTATAAAATTATAAAAATAAGAGGTCCTAGTTATAGTATAATACCTTCCTATATAAGGGGTTAAGAATATTAATAAGCTAGCTACTAAAATAATATATTTCTTTAATTTAGTCTACCTATTTAAGACTATATTATTATCTTAATTATTTTATAATAAAGTCTATTTTAGCCTTATATATTTTATAGATTAGCTAAGTAAACTCTACTATTCTATAGTATAGGCTACTTTAATTAAATTATACTCTAGTAAATATATAATTAACTAGAGTTAATAGGCTATTCTACCTTCTAATTATATCTATTATCATTATATATAATCTTAATACTAGTATTAGAATTCTAAATATTACTTCGGCCGTATATTTATAGTTAGTAAAGACTATACTAGTAGAGCGGTTATATAAGGAGCTATTACTATTATTATAAATCCTCTTTTACTATTATTATATTTTAGTATTTTATAAGATAACTACTTAATATCTTTATAATCTATAGCTAGAGAGCTCTTTTTACTAGATAAAGACTTTAAGTATCTTAGTTAGTAGTAAGTCTTCTACTAGAAGACTAATATTCTCTTTAACTATAAATATAAAGGTCCTAGATCTAGTAATCTCGCCGCTTATAGAAGTAAATTTATTATAAGAATAATATAGGATAGTAATACTATAAATACTTAGCTACTAATATAATTAGCTCCTCTACGGGGAGAATTAGAGCTTTTCATATATAGTTAAAGTTATCTACTTAGCTTTACTAAGTCCCCTACTACCTACCTTCCCTTATTAATATTTATTAATACGTTTAGACTCTATTATAATATATATTATTCTATTATAAGTATATATATTATAATAGTAGGACTTAACTAGTAAGAAAGAAAGTAATAAGCTAATATCCTTCCCTTAGCTCTTAGACCTTATAGAAGTAGTCTTAAGGATATTATTAAGGTCCTTAAACCTAGACTCGCCGTACTAAATAAGGGCTTACCTAGTATTAAGATTAATAATATATCCTAGACCTTATATATATTTATAATAGTATTTACTAGTAATATAAAATAATAGATAGAGAATTTAGGATTTAGCTCTCCTCTAGTAAATTAAAGCTATAGGAAGTACCTACTTATAAAGCTATAGAAATCGGAACTAATATTTAATATTCTACTTAATACTTAATATTATTATAGAGTTATATTTAAATAAAAATATACTAGGATTCTACTATTAATAAAGTTAAAGATATTTCTTAAATCTCTTAATATATCTACTAAGTAGACTATATTAGTCTATATTACTCCCGCCTTAGATATAATCTAATTAAGGCTTATAAATATAGTGTATTCTAAATTCGCCGGTATTATAAAGTAAGCTTAGTACTACCTTATTAATACTATCCTTATATAACTAGGCTTGTATTTATATTTGTATTTGTATTTCATACTCTACTATCTAGCTACTCAGAGCTAATAAGGGCGGTCTATATCTAACTTGCCAGAGGAAACCGTAATCTACGGAAGAAAACCTCATCCCCTACTCCACTTATAACTAGGCTTTAATACCTATATTATAGAGATTAGGACCTTCCCTTTCCCGCCCTTATAAGGTAGATTATAATTACCTACTTATTACTTTAAAAGCTATAGGATATAGGAATATACTTAACTATTAATAATTACCCTAGTCTTATTATATACTTAGTTATAATTATAATATATCTAACCCCTCTTCCTTAAAGCCGTGAAAGTTATAATTTATCTAAGTTTAAACTTAGATACTATTAATTCTATTATCTAATACTATATATAGATAGTAAAGAGTAATACTATTATACTATTATAATATATAAACTAATAAGATTAGGATAATCTAATAATTATTCTTTATACTACTAGAAAGGTATTTTGATAATTTTACTAGTATACGGCTCTAGCGTTAGTATTAGAGTTTAAGAGGGGAGAGCTCCCTATTTTATTAGCTATATCCTAAGATAACTTAGATAAAAAGTCTAAGGTTAGTACTAGATATAAAGATAGTAAACTATAGTATATTAATTAGGTAGATTTTAATATACTTATAAAATCCTTTTTAATTAATAGTAGAATCTTAAAGAAGGCCGCCGTATATTATACTTTTATATTAAGATTAAATATTTATACTAGTTTATATTTTAATAATATTACTTCTAAATATACTACGCCTAATAATATAACTATATTTTCTAGTAAAGATAAGTATTAAGGCTTTAAAGTAGATATCTTAAATACTAATTTCTATAAGGTAATAAGGGTACTATTAATAAAGGAAGCTATATACTAGACTGTTTATTTTATACTCCCCAGGTTATTTATAAGAAGTAATATAAGTTTAATAATACAGCTTATAATAATTTATAAGTAGTATCCTAACCTTCTTAATATACTTCTACTAATATCTAAATAGACTAAAGCTAAGTAAAATAACTTATAACTTATAATTATAAATAATAAGATATATAAGAAGCTACTAGTAATAAATTATCTATTAAGATCTTTTATATAGAATTACCTTAATTAGCCTTTATAACCTAGTTAGTTAGAGTTTAACTATCCCTTTATAAGTATACTAAGAGAAGCCTATAATATCGACTACTACTAGCCTAATATTACCTTTTTATAAAGGATAGGAATATAGTAGTATAAAAAGCTAGCCTTTATAGATAAGTATAGTAATAATATTTTATCTCCTAAATATAGCCTTTCTATACTTTAAATATTTTATATAATAATATTTAATAATACTAATTTTCTTTATAAGGAATCTAAATATAGAATTAACTTTTAGATTAGTAACTTTATAACTATCTAATTATCTAGGCTAGGATAAATTAATAGGGTATTACTATATAAGCTTTCTTATAATAGACCTCAGCTCTTTATATATCTAATAATAGTTAAGGACTTTAATTAGCCTAAGCTTAACCCTATACTATAAATACTATATCTTAAGATATTATATAATATAAAAGTAGTTAGCTTATAAGGAATTAGTTACTAGAAGTACTATATTATATATATTAAGCGGGTTAAGAAAGAAGGAGGAGGAAAGTACTTAAAGAGGGGAGGTAAAATCCTCTTATTAGATCTAAATTATAATATTTAATTTATATAAATATTCTTCGCCTTAATAAATAATAAATATAACTAAGGTGTAATTATAAAATTAAGAATAATTTTTATAGTCGCGAATTCAGATTTTTATATATACCTGCTATTATCGTCGAATCACCTAAAATATAGTTCTATTACGGAACTAGTATATATTAGCCAGGTATAGCCTAATAGGGTTTAGCGCCATTCAGGCTTGGCACCTATATATGCTGGATTCGTGCTTCTTAGCTAGAATACCATAGTTGATATTCTATTTATACCAACGATATCATTACTATTCAGGTCCACATCGGGTCCCTGACATAATATTAACTATCCTTATTAGCAGTAAGCTTGCTTTTGCAACTGTAAGCTTACTACCTTACCGCCAGACCTACTACTGGCCTACCTACCTACCAACTGCCAAACCTACCTTGGCCTACCAACTGCCAAACCTACCTTGGCCTACCAACTGCTAGATCTACTACTGGCCTACCTACCTACTAACTGCCGGACCTACCACTGGCTGGCCTACCTACCAACTGCCGGACCTACTACTGGCCTACCTACCTACCAATCGCTAGACCTACTACTGGCCTACCCACCTACTAACTGCCGGACCTACTACTGGCCTACCTACCTACCAATCGCCAGACCTACTACTGGCCTACCTACCTACTAACTGCCGGACCTACCACTAGCCTACCTACCTACTAATCGCCAGACCTACCACTAGCCTACCTACCTACCAACTGGTCGGCCGCTAGGGATTTCCAAGAAAAGTTGACCATTAACATAATGACGGACTTCTAAGCTAATGACTCAGATAATAAGACCGGACCATCGCTCCGGCAACTCAAGACTGAAAACACACGCTTACGTAGTCTACGTGATGTTTACCGTACAAAATACAAGGAAACCCTCACGGTAAATGCAGAGCTGGGTTGACGGAGAAGAGCTTAGAGAACGACAGTGGGATAGACGGATAACATAGGCGTCTCATCTCTAGGGTCTCCTGCAGCGACGATATACTGTGAGGGTGAAGGGTGTTATTAATAGGAATATGGATTTTTCATGGATTTTCCTTGCGGAGCAAATGGCTCCACACCACTAGACCGACGACGACACGGAAATGTCACGAGATCATATGACATTTGTTACAGGACCTGAATATACGTTCAATCGACTCCATTTCATGAGTTAAAACCTCAAAGAGTTTTTCCGAAAAGCGCTAAGACTACGTTAGCGACTATTCACTAACCTACCTTAGGCGACAACTATTCCATAACGATATATCCTGTTAATATACTAGATGCTGTCGTCGCTTGATATAGCTATTAACTAGCTCCGAGGAGGGAAGGAATAGTTTAAGCGCATCGTAGACGCTGCTATTTAGAGGAGGGGGTAATGTCACGGAACTAGTATATATTAGCCAGGTATAGCCTAATAGGGTTTAGCGCCATTCAGGCTTGGCACCTATATATACTAGATTCGTGCTTCTTAGCTAGAATACTATAGTTAATATTCTATTTATACTAATAATATTATTACTATTCAGGTCTATATCAGGTCCCTAATAGTTCTCTATAACTATCTCCACCTCTTCTCTATTACCAATTACCTTCTTTATCTCTTCTCTATTACTAATTGCCTTCTCTACCTCTTTTACTAATTACCTTCTTTATCTCTTCTCTATTACTAATTACCTTCTCTATTCCTAATTACCTTCTCTATTACTAACTACCTTCTCTATTACTAATTGCCATCTCTATCTTTACTCTATTACTAATTAGTATCTCCTTCCCTAACTACTATCTCTATCTCTATTACTATATCCATTTTTAATTCCTATTTCTATTTAGACTAACCGTCGAGTCGGGATTCGGTACTAAGATTTGGTACCGACCGAATACTCGGGTTAGGGTCTTGGTACCGACTGAAATACTCGGTACCAGCTATTGGTACCGACTCGCTAAGGCCTTGATACCTTGGCGAATCGGGTTAACCCGACTTAAATCGCCAAGGTATCGCTAAGACGCCAAGCCCCTAATAAAATAGTAAGGAACCCCGAAATTTTTCTAGAATTACCCCTATACTAAAAATAGATTTTTTTTAATTAGAATTTTAATACCCCCTTTAGTTCCCTAGTAATATGCATTACCTTTTTACATTACCTTAAAGAATTACCTAGGTTAGGCTAGGTGTTAATAATAATAGTGCTTAGTAATATAATAGTAAATTATAGATATAATAGTAAACACTACTATAAATAGAAAATATTATTAATATTATAGTTATTATTTCTATAGGAATAGCTATTATCTTTCTTAGTACCTTATTTACTATTAAGAATTACCTAGGTAATAATAATAATAATACTTAGTAATATAGTAATAAATCCTTTATATAATAGTAAATATTATTATAAGAAGAAAATATTAGTAATATTATAGTTATAGTTTTCCTAGGGATATGTATTACCTTTTTATATTACCTTATTTACTATTAAGAATTCCCTAGGTAATAATAATAATAATAATTAGAAAAAAAATAGAAAATATAGTAAGAAATACTATTAAAAATAGAAAATATTACTAGAAGAAATATCTTAGTAATTCGAGTTAATACTTCAGTACTAATACTTGGTACCTACCTAGGTACCGACTCGAGGTACTTAGTACCTACCTTGGTACCGACTCGAGGTACTTAGTACTAGATTTTAGTATCGAATCGCCAAGACTTAAGTCGGGTACCCGACTCGAGTTCAAAGTACCGACTCGACGCGGTTAGTCTATTTCTATTATCCTAATAAATACTAACTACTAATATATATAAAGTATTATAGCGATTATAAGAGAATTAGCTATCCTTAAGTAATCTACTACTATTAATTAGTATTATACTTATTACTAATAGGGTATACTAACCGTACTTATACTATATCTTAATACTACTATCTTAAGATATAAGTCTATAACCTATCTCTTATATCTCTTATACCTCTATACTATAGGTATATATATATATATATATACTATTACCGTATAATAGAGCTAGATTAGAGGACTACTATACCGGCGCTAGGTATCTAGTAGGTAGTAAGGTAGGTACTAGCTAGCTAATATTAGGTAGTAAAGATTAGACCCCCCTAGATATATAAGATAATATTAGGAGTTCTATAAAGTAGGCGGGTTACTTTAATAGTTAAGTAGGGATATTAATATATAACTAGGATAAATATATTTAAGGAGATAGTAGGGAATAATAATAAGGTATTAGATATAAGGGTTTCTCTACTCCCTAGATTTTCTTATATAAGAATACTAATATAATAATAGGATAGAATAGGGAAAAGCGATAATCTTATTATAGGGATAATAATAATTAACTAGTCTTACTACTTATTAGTAATACTTAATATCTCCTTTATAATTTCTAGAGAAAGTAGGTTTTACGATAACTATTATTAACTACTATATTAGGATACCTAATAAATACTTAATTTCACGAGTCTAGCTTATTACTCCTCCGTTTCTAATCGCTACTCTATACTTTAGTATTTCTAATTACTACTTAATATTCTAGTCTATAAGGACTAGATTACTACTTTCTCGTAATTCGGCCTATTTTAAAATACTATCACTATTTTATAATACTATATATTAGAGCGATATTCTATAATAGCGAGGACCTGTAAGTAGAATATACCTACTATAGCTAATAATATAGTAGGTCTAAGGATATAATCTATAGGCTTTAAATATTAAGTTACTTAGTATATAATAAGATATTAAAGAAAATAGTAACCACGTACGCTAATATTAATAGTCGTATTCTATTTTAGAGTAGACCTATATAAAACGCTAATAAAACGCTTATAACCCCCTAGCTAGCCTCATACTAACCCTAATAATCTATCTTAGAGCTAACTTATAAGCTAGAGCTATAGCTAATAATACTAGTAAGGGGAGATATATAGAGGGGTAGATACGGGGCGTTACCTAGTAAGTACTATTATTATTTTAATACCCGATTAAGAAAGTTTTAGATATTAAGGTAAGCTAGTATAAAAATAGTCTCCTTACCTAATAGCTTCTAATACTATTAATAGATTAAAGATAGTCTTAGATAATTATTAGCTAATATAAAATAAGTATAATAAGATCTCCTTACCTAATAGTAACTATTAATAAACGCTTATCTAAAGCTAGTTATATTATATCTTAACTAGTATATTAGGTATCTATACAGGTAATTCTAATATTATATTATTATAATTCGCTACTATATTTAAATAAGTTATAGATTTACTAATATTAGTATATTAATTAGTAATTTACGGAATACTTATTATCAGGTATACGGGATAAGGGTATTCTAGCTTATTAAACCTTAGTTTACTATATTTTCAGCTATTTATAAGGTGTTAAGAAGGTAGATAAGCCTAATAGCGAGGTAGCGAATTAATAATAAATATCGGGATTTTATATACGCTATATTTATTACGATACTATAATTTGGCTTCTATACGGGTTTTAGGAGTAGGTAGTATCTATATATATCAGGTATAATAATAATAGGAACTATATTACTAGATTAACTAAATACTTAAGAGAGGTACCTCTTAGTTAATAGGAAGTTAATTAAGATACTAGGTTAAATAGCTATTAAATAAGACTTACTATGATATTTATCAAATATTAATTAAAGATTAATAATTTTATAAATTATTAAAAAGCTATTAATAATACTAGAACAAGAATTTAATACTTATTTACCACTTAATTAACTTCTAGTTAATATTAATAATTATTAAATATAACTATATTTTAACAGTCTATTAATAAGATAATATCTTAGTGATAATTTAGAAGCATCGTTATAGATAATAGCCTGTCGATAAATAGTCAACAGTTTTTCGACAGGTTATTCAGCCTACTACTATAGACGGTAAGGTAGCTACTCTTTAATAAGTATCCTTATTATTTCTCTTTTAATCTTATCTTTAATTTAGATTATTAAGGTCCTAGCCTTCTTATTATTTATTACTTTAAATCCCTTCCTTATAATATTACCTATTATTATTATAATAAATATCCCCCTAGGGCTTATATTACCTATTTTTATACCTATTAGGCTTTAGCTAGCTATCTACGCCTAGCTCCTTTTACCCCCTTATATCTTCCCTCCCTAAGATTACTCTTCTACTATTTTCTTAAATTTATATACCTCCTTAAGCTATTAGTCTACCTTTATAATAAACTCCTTTATATATTTAAGCCTTATCCCTACTATCTATCTTACTTTATATATTATTCCTCCCTTTAACGCGTTTTATATAACTATTATAACTTTTAAGGCCTTTATTAATATTCTTTTAACGCGTATTCCCTTATTTTTATATTCCTTCCCCCCTACTAGGCTCCCTAACCCCTACGTAGGTATCCCTCCTCTACTCTCTAGCCTACTACCTCTACTACTACTACTACTTATAATTCCTCCCCTTATATTAAGTACTAGTATCTATGTAGATATAATACTTATTACCTCTAGATAAGAAGGTAATAGGTACTATAATATAATAATATCCCTGAAAGCTATATTAATAGAGCTTAATAACCTAAATTAGTATTATTAAAATTAATAGACTATTTATATAGATTATTACTCCGGCCTAATAGATAAGCTTAGTATTAATCTAGATATCTTACTTAAAGATATTAGTAGTAAGGTAACTATCCTCCTATTAATAATACTAGGAAGCCTATATATTATAAAAGCGAGAATATAAGATACTATAATAATAGTTTAAAAAAGGGGTAAATCTAAATTTTTTATTACCTTTATATATAATCCTAAGTAGCCTAATATTTAGAGCTTACTAGTATCTACTTAGATATTAGAGTACTATTATAATCTAATTACTTATATCTTTAATTAGAAGCTCTAGGAGCTAATAAAGGACCTCCTTAAGTAATATATCCTTAATATCTATATAGGCTACTATTATATTATTAAGTTTTAAAAGTAAGGTCTCCTATATACTTATATTCTCCTTATTATATAGGAAGAGGATTAGATCTAGATAGTTAGTAATATTAATAACCTTATTTAAGTATTTATCCCCCCTTAATAGGATAATAATATATTATATAAGTTAGTCTTATAGTATATAGTTTATAATTACTATACTAGCGTCCTTAATAATAGATATTTTAATTAAGAGAAGAATTATTATAATAAGGCTTTTCTAAAGGATTTTCGCTAAGAGATATCTTTTATACTTAATAGGAGTTATCCTTTCTATAAATATCTAATTAGCCCCCCTAAACCTAATTCCTCTATTAATAATAGGTAGGTTATTCCTTATAACCCGTACCTATTAAAGAAATATAGTACCTATATTAATATTAAAATCTACGGCTCTATTAAGTCTATTTTCTATCTATATAAATATATTTATAAGGGATCTAATTAAGCTAATATCTTCCTTACTAGGAATTATACGCGTAATAATAATAATTCTACCCCTAATAGCTAGCCGCGATAGTAAGGGGAGTTAATAGATAAAAATACTAAGTTCTAGTCTACTTACTAGACTAGGTCTACTAAGGCTATCTAGAAGATACTCTTATTTAATATAAGTATTATAAAGCCTTATATAAAGTATTTATAAATCTACCTCCTAGACTAATAGTATACCCTTTTTAAGCTAGCTAATAACTAGGCTATTAATAAGGCCGTTAAATAAAAGCTAATAGATAGTAATAAGCTTTATAAGACTATATTAATAAGAGTTTTTTAATATAAACTATCTTACTAAGGAAGCTTATAATAATAGTTAGCTATTACCTTTTATAAAATAGAATAGGAAATATCCTACTATTATAAGGGATTTACTTGACTATAGATACGCGGATTTTCTTAAGGTCTTTATATAAAATAAAAGAAATAAATATTAGAAAATATATAAAAGGGGGAAACTCTTAGGCGTATTAATTTTATTAGTCTTAAAATTAAGGATCTCTATTATTATTAACTACTCCTCTATTATATTAAGGGGGCTATATTATTTAATAACCTCTAGATAGTAGACGGCTAGCTAATAAGATAGAAGGAGGCCTATATAAAGCTTAAGTTAACTAAAAATAATAAATATACTAATAAAATCCTTAATAAAAGGAAGGATTTTTAGGGAGGTTATAAGTTATATAGTCTTTTTATATTAATATTGATTAAACTCTAACCTACTAACGCCCTTACCTTATAAAATAAATATAAGGAGTATATCTTAAATAACTACTTATACCTCTTATAATAGGATTTTTTAATACTTTAAATCCTAGATAATTATTATAAGTAATAGTTATTTACTAAATAGTATGCCCTTTACCTTATTAACGGCTAATTAGAATATTAATTAACCCCTAAATATACTAAAGATCTAGCCTAATATAACCTACTTATTCTAACTATCCTATTTAATAATTTTAATAATATTCTAAATAGACTTTTACGGGAAGAAATATCTTACTAAATTATCTCTAATAAGGCTAAGGTCTTATAAAATAGGCTAAATATTAATTAATACTACGCTATTAATTAGATTATTACCGCTATTAATACTAATACTAATAATAAATTTAGGGCTCTAAGTATATTATTCTTCCTTAATAGTACTAGGGGGACTAGTAAAATAATAGTTTAAAATACTATTATAGAAAGGCTATATTCCTAGTAAAAGGTTACTCTAATAGTAGTATCTTCTAGTATTATATTAATACTATTATAGGGAGGTTAGACTACTTACTTATAATTTAAAATACCCCTAGACTCTAATACTACCTCCTTATATAAGATTAAGAAGGGGATTAATCTTACTAAGCTAATTAAGTAAGCTTATATTATCTTTTAGGATAAACCTCTTATATAAAGTTAACATAATATAGAAGCTATTAGTTATAGCCTTTAAGATATTTCTAATAATAATTAGGCTTATTTTAGGGGTAAGGTAGTCTACTTTTATAATAACTTCTAATAAATACTTCTAGTTATTCTAGGAGGATCTAGTAGCTAGGTTATTAAGGCGTATATTTAGAAGGCCTATTTCTAGAATAAGATTATATATTTAAATCTTACTATTAATAAATAACTTAATAATCCTAACCTAATAGATATTATATATTATAAAAAAGAACTATTTATAAGTAATCTCCTTACTATTAATAATAATATTAATATCTAAAAAAGCCCTACTACTAATAAAGATATATTATATTAGAAATATAATTATACCCCTAGAAATACTATTAATAATTTAGTTAAGAATATCTATATTAATATTAGGATAAATATCTCTTAAAGGGTTTATCTATTAGAACGGGCTATTTTTACTATTATTAATAAAGATATTACTAGTATTAATACTAAGATAATATTATATATCCCTAGTAATATAATAATATACTAGAGTATTAATTATATTATATTAGAAGAAGATAATAAACTCTTCCCCCCTAAGTACTTTTATAGGTTTTATAAACCCTCCCTACCATCTTATAAGCTATATATTAAGCTAGGCGTACTAGTTATACTACTAAGAAACCTTAATCTATTATATCTATATAATAGGACCTAATTATAAGTAATAAGATATAGTAAGTATATCTTTAAAGGGGAGATTATAAGTGGTACCTATAACGGCGAGAAGGTAATACTATTTAAGACGCTATTATAATCTAAAGAAAATAATAGGTAGATTCCTACCCCTTTTATTTATAAGTAATACCCTATCTAACTAGTATTTATTATAACTATTAATAAATTATAAGGCTAATTAATAAAGTATATAAGTATTAACTTATAAACTAGGCCTACTTTTAGCTATAATTAATTATACGTAGCTCTATTATAAGTAATAAGATAGAGAAACCTCTATATTATTAGGCCTAAAACTCCTAAATATATATCTAGCTAAATAATAAGAAATATTATATATAAGTAGGTATTATTATATAATAGATAGACTACCCCTAATATATTAGTTATAACTTATTATTAACGCCTAGATCCTATTAATAGCTACTTAGCAGCTTATAAGAATATTAATTATAATATTAGAAGTATAAAAACGGCCTAATATTATACTTAGTTATATAGTTTAATTTCTATATTAGACTATAATATTAGACTTTCTAATAATAAAAATAAGCTATTCTACTATTTAGTTTATTAAATACTACTAGGTAAACTTTAAAGGGCTAGATAAATACTAGGTCGTACTAACTCCTATATCTAATAGATTCCTTTATATTAATATAATAAATCTAGTAGGACTATTAATAGTTATTATAAGAGTATAAAAGATATATTATAATATAAGGGATATAATAATTTAAGAATTCTATTAAATAGTCTAGTAGTATAGAAGTTATTAATAGAATAGAATATTATTATACTAGATATCCTATAATTAATTAGGTACCTAGTAGATAGTATTAGTCTTTTAATACTTCTATCTTAATAATAATAATATCTTTTCCTAATAATAACTAATATAATAAGTTATCTAATAATAGTATACTTAGTTATACCCTATTAGTCCTAAATAGTAACGTTATAATAGAGTTATAATATAAGTAGGCCTAATAACTATTTATTAATACTCTAATACTAGGTAACTATTATAAATAATCCCTTAGATCTAAAATTAATATTTTTTAGTAATATTTTTTAGTAATATTTACCCTATATCTCCTATAATACTTAAGGGGGGTCTTAGTATCTATAAAAGTTTATATAAATATCTATAATATTTAGACTTAAATTTACCTTATAACTATTATTACTTACTAATAAATAAAAAAATTATACTTTTAAGTATACTTTTCCTAAGTAAAAATCTTGAATTTTTATAGGCATTTTCTAGTTTATTATATAGTAGATTATAAGGCTATAAAATTCTTTAGTATTATTATAAGATATAAGAAGAATATTAAGAATCCTATCTAATAAATTAGAATTCTTAATAGAGTTAGTTATTTAAAGTCTTAATAATATATTAGGGATTATATTTAATTTCCTAGATTTATAATATAATTCTAAATTAAATAAAGAAAGGTATTAAGAAGCTTATATAAGCTAGAGATTTAATTTATTTATACTTACTTATAATTCTTAAGATAGACTACTTTAATATTAGAATAGTAGTAGAATAATTAGTATAAATAATTATAAATAGTTACCTATAAATTTAATTTAATTATATACTAAACCTTCCTAATAACTTATATAATACTAGTAACTTCTAATTTAGTAGGCTAATAGTTCTTCTCTATATTATTAAGATAATAACTAAAAAATATAATAAGCTAAATATTAATCCTTATAAAAGACCTTAATAATTATATAAAATCTCCTTTTATATAGTATATAATAGCTATAAATCCTACTACTTTTAAAGTATTTAAATTTACATATAAAACCCTATTATAATTATAGTAAATAAGAAATTAGGGAGTCTTAAAAGTATCTTATAAATCCTAAAAGGCGCTAAGCTCCTCTTATATAAGCTTATAAAAAATTACTTTAATTACTTTCCTTTTTTATATATAACCCTTTATACCTATATTAAGGCCCTTATTAAAGATAACCTTTCTCCTTTATAAGGGGTCTACCCTTTATATATATCTCTTAATTAATAAGTAGAGCTAATTAGTTAATCTAAGAAATATTTCTAGGTTAGCTAGGTTCTATAGAAATTATAATAAAGTAATAGTAGTAATTTTCTCTTTTATTATAAATATCCCTAGGCTATTAATATACTATCCTAGTAGAGTAATAGATAGATAGCTAATAAATAACTTTATAAAAGAAAGGCTTACTTATTTTTAATAAAAGAGATTTAAAACTTTATATAAATAACTTAGATATTCTTATAAAGTATATAAATAGATAATATTATTATTAATATAAGCCTTTATAAACTCCTAATATTCTTATAGTATAATATTAGTTTATTATTATATATATAATAGAGAACCCTAATAACTTATAAGGGTTATAAATAATTATTCTTAATTCTAATAACTTATTATTATAAGCTTATACTAATCCTTTATTTATACTTAGAATTAATAGAACTATCTTATAATATTAATAACCCTATACTAATACTATTTTAACTTATAAGGGGAGTAGATATATATTATTCTTTATAATTTTATTAAGCTTTTATATATTAATTATAATATAGCCTTTTTACTTATAGGAGTATTATATTAAATTATAAAGTAGGGATAGCTAAATAAGGTTAGCTAATCTAATTATATAAGTTTTCCTTAGGCTTAAAATTTATTAAAGGTCTTATTAATAATATCTTTATCCTTTTACTTAAGAGGATATACTTATATAGGCTTAAATAATATATTTAGCTTTAATAGAATTAATATTTATTATTATTCTAGGATATTAATTATATCTCTATTATTTATAAAAAGATCTTAATATAATTTAATAATTTTAGTTAATTAATTTATAATATATACTTCTTTATAGATTCTAACTCTATTCTTAAGTATTTTCTTAAGACTAGGGTTAATAATAGTACTTAATTCTATATAAAGAGCCTAATTAATAAATATAATAAATATAGTAAATATTTTAAGAGCCTTCTTATTAATTATAATTAATAAGGATATAGTTAATATAATTCATGAAATAGCTATTATAATAATTTTAGCCTATTTACCCTTCTAACTATTACGCTAACTACTAGTTATAAGGCTAGAATAGTATATATTAATTATAAATTATCTATTATAATAAAATTCCTTTCTAATTCCTAATCTTACCTTCTTAGGAATAAAGATATCCTTATTAATATTATTTTTAATAAAGACCTTCTTAAGAGAAGTGTTAATAATATAAGTAAATATACTACTAGCGTACCTAAGATTAAGATTATATAAAGGTTTAAAGAGTAGGTCTTAATTATTTAGTAAAGTCCTATTAAAGATAACTACTACTAAGGTAGTAGTCTTTATAAGAATTAAGAATTTTTTCTTATTCTTAATTACTTATTTTACTAATAAAGAGTAAATTTAAGTATTTATTAGCATTTTAATATTTTAATAGTTATTAATAGTAATTTATTATTCTATAAACCTTAATACTATAGCTTTTAAAGTAAGAATATCTACTTCTATTAATATTTAAACTTTTAAGTTATTATTTATATAAATTTCTCTAGTAATATATATAATTATAAGCTTTTTATTAACTAAATTATAAAGAAAGAAAGTTATAATAGTAAATTTATTAAAACAATAATTTTAATAAATTTGAAGCCCTTAATAGGGATATTAAAGGATATAGTTTTAATCCTTATACTAGTAGGAATAAAAGTTATATCTATAATTAATATTATATATCTTAGATTAGAATAGACTTTAATATCTTTATTATTAGTAGTCTATTTAATAGTTATAATAGTATAGTAATAGTTCTTAAAAGTATAACCTATCCTTTATATAACTACTACTAATAAAATAATTATAGTAGGATCCCTTATAAAATAACTTATAGATTTAATATTTACTAGAGTATCTACTACTAATAGAGTAATTATTAAAGGCTTTAATAAAGTAGTCTTCTAGTATTAATTATAAAGGTAATTAAAGAGTTTATTCTTTAATAGGAATCTTAGATAGTAGTAATAATATTTATAATCTAAAGAAGGACTAGTCATAAAGAAATAATCTCTAAGGTTATAATTATTATCTATTTTAATATCTTCTATTATTAATACTTAATAATATTATAAGGTTTCTTCCTAAGATAGTTTATAAAAACCTTTTTAATAAAAATTAAAGGGCTTATAAGTAAAATCCTAGTATAATCCTTCCTATTTATAACCTTAAGGGCTTTAAGAAGGCTATCCTATAAAGGCTTCCTTAATAGTAGCTTAATAGACTTATAAAGGTCTTAGAGGCTATTATTATTATTCCCCTTATAATTTAAAGGGAAAGTAATTTCCTTAATTTTAATTTTAATTCCCCGTAAATTAAAGACTTTATTAGGGTTACCTATTAAAAGAATTAGACCTATTTAATAATACTAATATAGTTATTTAAAGTCTTATAAGTTATATTAGAAGGATATAAATATTTACGCCCTAATTATCCTATTAATAGCCTTAGTAGGGTTAATAGCCTAGTAGAGGCTTTTAGTACTAATTATTATAATAAGTATTATTATTAGTTTATAACTATAATTAAAAAGGTAGGGACTACTAGAAAGGCTATTATAATTAAAATCAAAATTAAAATCAAAATTAAAATCAAAATAGTTAAAATAGAGATTAATCCCTATTATACTATTTTTATTAAGATAATTTTAAATATTAAGAGGTATAATTCTACTATTAATACTTCTTATAATCTAATAAGGTAAAGAACTTATTATTATTTAATATTATTATTTAATTTAAGGATATTACGCTAGAATTCTATAATAAGATTATTTAAAATAAGAAGAATATAATCTTTTATTATTTTAATCTTTAAATCCTTAATAGCTCTTATAATAGTTTAAGAGTACTTCTAAGGCTCTCTCTATTAAAAAGTATCTTATATAATATACTTCTTATATATTAATAGTAATATATTTATATTAATATAATATAAGGCCTTCTACTATTATATTAATTGATAATACTATTTATTTATATTATAAGTAATAAGATATTTATTACCTTTTTTAAGCTTAATAATATACTATCCTTAGGTAGTTCTTTAAAGATATGATTAAAGCTTTATATAAATAATTATATTACCCCTTACTTAAATAATATCCTTAATATAATTTATAAATATATAAATATTATAAAAATAGGTAGTCTTACTAGTATATTTAATATTAAAGGCGGTATTTATAGATTATTATTATAAAAGGGATTAAAATATCTAATATTATTAGGATTAAAGTAGGGAGTACTATTATTATAAGGTACTCTAGGAGGTATATTAGGATTTATAAGTCCTAGCGCTAGTAGTAGGGCTAGTAGTATAATACTAGTAATTATTTCTTATAACTTAGTATATTAAGCCTTAATAAACCCTATATTCTTACTTATAACTAGATATTATACTAGTTTAATAGGCTATTTATATATAACTTCTTTAATAGAAGTCTTATAAGTTATAGGATTAATATTAAAATTTAGTAATATAATACTTAATATTATTAAGGTTATTTTTATAAGTAACTTAATATTAAATAAAGTAAGAGTAGAAGATATAGTAATAAGTATTTTAATTAATAAAAATCTCTTAAGGCTATTTTTAATTAATAATAACTAATACTTTATAAAATATAATAAGAGTTATAAGAGACTTTAATAATACTTAATACTTATAATAAAATATTTAATTACTTTTTAAAAGGCGGGGCTATTAGTAGCCTAATTAAATAGATAGAAGGATAATTTTATTAAGGTAATATATTAATTACTTAACTTAAACATCCCTAGTTATAAGGAAACTTATAATAAGTAATAATATAATTAATATAATACCTAATAATCTCTAATACTTTATAAATATATATTTTATTTATATCTTAAATAAACTTATAAATTTAATTTACTAATATAATAATATAATAATTAAGGGGTAGTAGTAATTAAGCTACCTTAATAGCTTCCTTTTAAAGAAAGGCTTCTTAGATCTTAGGGAAGAAATACTAAAAAAGTAATATACTTATATAAAATTTAATAAAAGAGGCTATTAAAGTCTTTAATACTTAGTAAGTTAAAGTAATATAAGGTTATACCTAAATATAATAGTAGAATATTCTATTAGGGCTTATTACTATTCTAATAGATAATAATAAATAGAGATAGATTAATTATAAGGAAATAGGCTTCTTTATACTATTAAAAGACTTTAGGGATTATTAGTATTATAAGGGTAGCTTTAATATTTTAGTAGTTTAAAATAATTAATTAGTATTATAAAGCCTTTTATATAATATTACTACTATATTAATAGGGACTATTTTAATTTATATAAATTAATTAATTAAGAAAGGTATTAAGGCTATTAAGAATAATAAAGTATTAGGGAGGTAGAAGCTATTCCGCTATTACTAAGTAAAACGTATAAAGTAGAATAGATTCTATATTAGCCTTATTATTATTAAAACTCCTTATACTAGATATAATATATAAAGTAATTAAGAGGGGCTTAATAAAGGGATATAACTTTTTAAAGTATAAGAGGTAGAAGAGGAATAGGATTTTAATATAATACTTTAACTATTAATAATATAAGTATATAATAGGATAATATAAGAGCCTAATATAATATAGAATTTATATTAATAAATATAAGTTAAAGGAATATAAAATAAAAGAAGAGGTAGTTAAAAGATATAATAATTATAAAAAGAATAATTGTATAACTTAATAATAAAGATGTAAGATTAAAGTAAAGAAGTTTAATAAACTTTATTAAAAGATAGTAGAGAAAAAGGTATATAAAAGCTTTATAAAGGGAGATAAGTAATAGAATACCTAGAACTAAGTAGCCTTAAGAGAAGTAGATAATAATAGTAGTAAAAAAGAAGAAGAAGCTTATAATAAGATTTAAAGACCTTAATAAAGTTATAATATAAATAGATTTTAAAGAGGATATAAGGGAAAGGGGAATTATATTACTATTAATAATAATATTATAAAATAGGTTAAAGAGGCTAATTAGTCTTTTAGTAATAGAGATAAGCTAATAAATATTAAAAGATATATTAATATAAGAGGCCCTAATTATTATAAGGGTAAGGGACTAGGTTATATAAAATATTTAATAGGAATTCTTATAAGGGCTTAAAAGGTAATAAAGATAATATAATATAATATATAAAGGAAGTAGACTATAATAATAATAATAATAATAATAATACTAAAGGATAAAGAGATATAATAAATAAATATCCTAGCTATCTAGAAACTATTATATATAAAGAGTATAAAGTTAATATATACTTTAAATAGAAGAGTATTTCACTTAATATATAAAATAGGAAGGGATATAAGCGCTTATTTCTTTATTTATAAATACTAAAATATTAATAAATAGGGAGTTGAATTTATATTAGAAGACTTATACTCCTTAGAGATATAAACTATAAAGAAGGAAGGAAGAGTACTATCCAGGCCTTCTATATAAATTATTAACCGTTAATAAACTATTAATTAACTAGAATAGGCTATTAATAGAATTTCAACCGTTAATAAAACTACATATTAACAGGTAAAAACCTTATATAAACCTTATATAAGCTATATTTAGAGGCTTAACTAGAGGAGGCTAGGAAGTTCTTATATTAGAATAAACCGTTAATTAATAGTTAATAAACCGTTACTAAACCTAGTATTAAACCGTTAATTACTAATAAGTAAACCCTATTACATTACCTATATAAACTATAGATACTACGTGATAAAGATTTAAAGTTTAAGGTTCGGCGCTAAAAGCGGGTAGCTCGGGATATCCCTAAAGAAGTAATTAGCTACGCTATAAACTTTATTTCAGGATAATTAAGGTTTAGAGAATTCAGCATATAAAGGCTAGTTAATATAATATATATAGAGTACCTTAAGGACTTAGAAGAATTTTTATTATAATTACCTCCCTATTTATTAACTAGCTTAGATAATTAACTATTTCTACATGGTTTTTTTAACGTTTTTATAGCGGCTAATCTTCGGTTAATTATCGGGTAATCTTCGGCTAATTAACCGTTATCTAATAGCCTATCAACGGTTTACTAGTTTTAAGCCGGTTGAGAAGCAGTTGAAAAGCAGTTAATTAGCTATCAATTAATAGTTAATTAACTATCTATATTTTCTATAGATAGGCAGGACAGTATTAATATAATTATAAATACATAATATATATAACTCTAGCTTAAAGTCTATGACTTTAATAAATAACCCCTTTATATTATTAAAAATAAGAGAGTAGCTAGAGTAACTAAGTGGATATATATTAAGAAAGGGCTTTAACCCTTACTAGAGCTTACCTTATTAAAGGATATAATAACTTAAAGGGTAAAGAAAGTAAAAAGTACTTTTAATTTAATATTTATAATAAAGGCTATTAAATAAATATTATTAAATAATTAAATTAAACTTTAATTAAACTTTAATTATATCTTTAATTTATATTAAGGTTAGCTTTAAAGTAGAGGTAGTAATCTTATACTTATAAAAGGTATAAAAGATAATAGACTTAAAGGAGATTAAAAGGTAAATAAGCGCCCTTTAATATTTATTATTAAAAGGGGAGTTAATAATTAAGGAGTAGATAAATAGATATCTAATTAAAATATTTTAAGGCTTAATAAAAATTATAAAGAAGATAGTATTATAAATAAAACCTTCTTTAAAGATAAAGTCCTTTTAAAAATTAAATTATAAAAAAACTTAAAAGATAGTATTAAAACTTAGGGTAAAATATAATTATAAAAGAGATTAAAGAAGTTTAAAGGTATAATAAAAGGCTTAAAAGATTAAAGGAAGGATATTAAAAAAGGTAAAAGTACTCTATTTTTAAAATAGAGTATATAAGATATTTTAGTTACTTAATAAACTCTAAAAACTAGTTAAATGGAACTAAGAGAAGGGTATATTACTTTAAGAACTCTTAACATTCTTTACCCTTAAAATAAATAGGGACGGTTATAAAGTAGAGTTATTTTTAAAAAAGATAAAAGTCCTTTAAAAGAGCTTCTTCTCTCTACTTTAAAAAGTAGATTTAAGTAATATCTAAAGGTTTTAATATAATATACCCTTAATAATAAATATAGAGGTTATTAAAAAGGAAGTCTATAAAATAATTAATAGGATAAAATAAGATAAAATATTAAGGATAAATAGGATTTTAAATATATTTTTAAAAATAATAAAAACGGAGCTACTACCTAGTTTTATATACTTCTTTTAAGCCTATTTAAGAATTAAATATTATTTAATAAAGTTTAAAAAGGCTAATATAATTATTCTAATAAAGTTAAAGAAAGAGGATTACTTAAAATATAAATTATATTACCTAATTACCTTATTTAATACCTTAAAGAAAGTACTAGAAGTAGTTATTATAAAGAAGCTAGGTAACTTTATTTAAAAAAAAACTACTACCCTTATAATAGATAAGGGCTAGTAAGGGAAGGTTAATAATAATATCTTTAAAATAATAATAAAAGTAATTTATATAATATAAAATTATAGTAAGTATAATATAATAAATATAATATTATTAAATATTATAATAGCCTTTAATAATATCTCTTATAAAAGGTTATTTTATAAGGTAAAGAAGTAAAAGGCTTTAACTTTAATATATAATAGGTATAAAGCTTTCTAATAAAAAGGGCTATAATAATAATATTAAATTAAGAGATAAGTAGAATAAAGATAGTAGATTAAAATCCTTTAAGATCTTTAATATTATCTATTTTATTATTTATTTTATTTTTATTTTTTAACTCCCTATTTATAAAAGAGTATATAAAAATAAAACTTTAAATATAAATTAGAGGCTTTATTAATAATATCTATTTAATAGTATAAAAACTTTGTCGGTATTTACGCGTTCAGGTTAGGCTCCCTCCCGTCCGGGTTTAGTGCGTCCCGTTCGGGTAAAGGCGGGCCCTCGCTGCTTTGCCTGCATATATATGCGCCGGCCCTTACAGTTCTACTTTCTTTCACATAACCCTTGATAGTTCCCCTTCAGCTCCGCCTCGCTCGCACCTAGCTAAGACGCCTCGGTCTCGGGACGTGGGCCCTAGTTAGGCAAAGATTGACAAGGACAAGCCAATCTAACGCCAAAGGTACCGCTCTACCTGTTTTAATCGTCCTGTCTACCTTACTAATAGACCGCTTGCAGGTATTAGTTAGGATCGATGCGAGCTGTATACTCCTACCGGAGTTAGTCTTTCTTTAGATATAACTTAGAAGCGACTGGGATTCGCCGTTATCGCCACTTCTAGCCTATAGATTTCATGCCTTTCGCCTCTCGAGTTGGCGAGTAATACCTTACATATACCTAGTCTTCGCCTCTATAGAAAGTCCGCCTTACCTAGCTCGTTCCAGGCAGAGTGCCTCGCCGCTAGGGACGGTTAGAGATCTATATGGCGCTTAATAATAACACCGACGGTAGATTACAGGAGGACATGCTATAGCCTAAAGTCGACTATAACTCTCTCGGAGTGCGAATTACCCCTCTTTAACTGTTATTTGACAGGTTACTACCTAGATACCACCTTTAATAGAAAGCCTGCATTCGGGTCTTATACCACTCGATATTTCGTGAACCCTACTTACGTTAATTCACAGCAATGGCTGCGATTTCTCTAGACGACATTACCTTCTACTACGGCCCTCCTCAGGTATCTAATCGGCAACTAACCTAGGAACCTTGCTCTTAAAAAACGCCTATCGCACCTAAGTTATACCTTCCTTACGATCTACCAGCCAACGATATATTAGGACGAGACTATAAAGATTAAACTATAGGTAGGGAGCTTACCCTAGGTCTGAGAGCTACGGCTAAGCTACTAGGTCTTCCGGTAGTAAGCCGTACTAATAATATGCCCTCTATATCAGACCAGCCTGGTCCTAGATATCTAGACTTTCCCAGTCTCGAATTACTCCAGGCTACGGCGCACGAAGGAGTAGCTGAAGGTTACCCGTTAATAGAGTACTATACGCAGCCATGGCTCTAGGCCTTAGAAGCTAAGTTGGATCTCGTAATCGACGAAGTATCATTCGATATATCTGCCGGCGAGGTATCTCGACCTAGAGTAGAGGATAAAGCACCTAGTTAGGATGACTTTCTACCTATCAAGAGGTTCACTTTACAACCGGCATTCATTCCCTGCGTAGACCTCTCGATAAGTCCTAAGGATCAAGGCGGCTGCCGCCCGTCTTACATCTTTTCTCGATTAGCCGTCGGCGATAACGAGGGTACGTATCCTAAGCTTATTAAGAATATCTGCTGATAGTCCTAGAAACACCTATCCTGATTTCCGAAAGTAAAGATAGTGATCCACCTATTAGTAATATCGATGAGAGTCCCTTAGCTATTTCTACTACCGATGCCTTAGAAGACGACTTTGTCTATCACGATATATATAAAAGCGTTAAACCGTTTAAAGCAGTTAGGGGTCCTCGATCGCAGGCTAGCAAAGCAGACGAATAAGGAGACACGGCGAAGGACTCCTTATTTCCTACCGCTACTACAGCCTCCTCGCTTAGGGATTTATTAGACGTGACTATTAATAGTATCTACCTGCCTACGACTATAGTTATAACGTCGAAGGAGTACTAATATAGGAAAGCGTCACCGCCAGATATGGTAGCCGAGATGAACCCCAGCCATAGCTATTTCAATGATCTGAGCGAGGACGAGCTACACGGTCCAAGTCTATACCCCGTAGTACGACCCAAGCGTTCTAATACTATAAGTGAGACGGGCTATACGGTACGTTATCGTATTCCTAGTACGTGTTATTCTCTATAATTCACCGGATCAGACTAATAAATGTAAGGCCCATACTTCCTCTAGGGGAGCCGCTCCGATAGTAATAGCAGCGTGATAGGAGCGTGTATAGTAAAGAAAGTGACTAAGGCGGCAGTTATAAAGAAACGATCGCGAGCCCTAAACAGGTATTAACGTCAAGCGGCTACTAACCTTTAAGGCTTGTAACTTCTTAAGCGTTTATCGCCGAGTAACTAGCTATATAGAAGACGAAGCGCCTCTAATATACGTATAGTATTATAGAATATCTCGATCTTAGATACTTTTAAAGTAAGCTACTAAGCCGGAATTAGTTGAACGTTAGTTTCCTGATCGGCAAGATAAGTACTACTAATTAAAGTTCAGTATCTTATTTATATAATCTTATAGAAAGGTTAGCTAAATAGTTAAGGCAATATATAATACACCGTATCTATATTATCTATACCCTCTAAAGGTATTCCCAGATGTTAATCTATCAGGTAACTTGACTATATCCGGCCTTTCCTCGTAGTAGAGCTGGCAGTTAACAGGCTGCGGTCATTAATATAGAAAGTCTTAGGCGATCTCTAATAGGCGCCTGATTCTACGTAATAGTACTATATTTTACTTTAAGACTTTACCACGCCCTTAAATCTTCTTCGGTGCCAGTAAAATTAAATAGGTAGCCATTAGAGCAGGATAGTTCTTACTTCTCTATTCTCTGTAACCGAGTCGAATACTATTTATAGGAGCAAGTCTAAGGTCCTTTATCGCCTCCGCAATTTGCGCCTTAGCGGCGGTAACGAGATTAGAAAAGCTTGAGTTTCTCCTCCTTAGGGTAAGAAACTCAACGATACTATAAGTATATGGCTAGCTTAGGACTGGTTTTTATATAGCTTTATTTTATTCGAACCTAATCAGGTAAAAGCAACCTTCGTCGCGAGGAGTAGGTAGCGCTTTCATCTATAATAATCTTAAGAAAGGCGCAGCTCGCTAAAACATTTGACGAAGCACCGCTATATCGTTCCAGCTACGGTATAGGCGCATTCACCTGTTCTCCTAAACTATACTCTCTCGCGATTCTAAGTCGGGCCTCTCGACGCGTAGTTTATTAGAAAGGATATTAATACGTAGGAAATAAAGCTCTTAATCCGGGCTTTAACGTATTTAGAAATAACCGACCCGATTTTACTAAGTATATGGCTTTAGTAAAAAAGCTAGTAATAGATAATATATATTCAGATTATCGAGATAAATACTTATTCTTCCTTACTATTAAGATCTAGAGCTGAAAAGAGGATTTCCCCCGAATCTATAGTATATTTCTTACGGTCCCCTTCTAATTCCAGATTATCCTTTAGATCGACCTCGACCCTATCTTCCCTACCGCCGTGGAGATAACGAGGCCGGTTATACCTCTCCTATTATGTCTTCTTTGCTAGCATCGCCTTATCAGCAGTTTTACTCGAGAACTATCTGAAATAGACCTTGCGATATTATACTATAATGATCTGCTCGCCTTAGGCTACGAACTATCTTTACTAATCTTCTATACGCCCCCTACTACTGGCTAAGCTAGGGTCAGCTAGCTTCCCTATCGGTACTACTATACCTGTTGCGGCTAATGCTGCCGAGACTAGTATCGCCAGCTTTCCACCCGATACTAGCTGTCCTCCTATATACGCTATAACACGAGCGTCTATTATCGTATAGTAACTAATTACGAAATAGATATCTTCTCCTTTATCTACAGTTCGCTTAATCTATCTCTAGACGTCTTCTAATTACATAGTATTCCTAAACCACTCTCCGTAATTATCGAGATAATAGGTCTTGACTTAGTTCGTTATAATTCGAATCGAGGTGTTGTGACGTTTTGAATATATAGCGGAGAGCAGAGAGGTAAGCTTAGAGGCTAAGGTACGATAGCCGGCTAAAGAATCGATACTATCATAGTATAATTCTACTTTCTCGACGGTTTAAAAGCTTGAAATACGGCTTAGGTTATAGTAACGTTAGTGAGGTTCATCGACGCTAGTAACGAAACGTCCGAGCTTAACGGCTGACTAAGGCAGGAACTGTAAAAGGAGGAGGCTGATAGGCATTATAGTAGAAGACAATTCGTCGAAGGAGTAAGGATAGAAAAGAAGTCACGCGTATATGAGTTATAACATGCCTTATTAAGTAGGCGCTAGCTAGGGCACTAGAGGCTTGGCGGAGGGGCTGTGTCTAGCTAAGCCCTACGAGATTATCCCGAGCTTGAAGCTCGCTTCTGTATTATATAGTAGGCCTCCAGCTATTACCAGACACTTGGGGAGATTATAGATAAGAATACTGATTTTAATACGCTATTACTTAATGACTTCGATACTATCTTATAATTACTACTAGATAATAACTAAAGCGCTCGAGCGAATATTTGTTTATACTATACCCTTCTTGTCTTCAGCCGATTCCAGCGGTCGGGTCAGATACTAGACCTTAAGGAAGCGATCGAAAAGGCGATACTAGCTCTCTAAGGAACGACTCTAGATAACGAGAACTACGCAGGAAGGCTGAGTAATCTAGGGGTTATACTCGGTCGGCGATATGAACGCACGGGGACGATAGAGGACCTCGAGGAGGCTATCCGAGTATCCCAGTAGGTAGTCGAAGTCACGCCTAAAGACTATCCCGATCTCGCAGGCCATCTAAGTAACTTGGGAAATAAGCTCGGTCAGCGATATAAACGCACGGGGAAGATAGAGGATCTAGAGGAGGCTATCCGAGTGTCTTAGCAGGTAGTTAAAGTCACGCGTAAAGACTATCCTAATCTCGTAGGCTACCTAAATAACTTAGGAAGTAAGCTCGAAAGCCGATATAAACGCACGGGGAAGATAGAGGACCTAGAGGAGGCTATCCGAGTGTCCTAGCAGGCAGTTGAAGTTACGCCTAAAGACTATCCCGATCTCGCAGGCAGGCTGAATAATTTGGCCTGCCAACTTCTCTCTTCAAATCTCTCTAATAATGATGAGCCTTTACTACTACTATTGCAGGCCTGGAACTATTCTAATGCGGCCCCTCTAGTCCGTATTCGCGTTACTACTCCATTACTACTTCTACTCCGAGAGCGAGGAGATTACGATACTGCTTATAAGCTATCCGTTAATACTATTAATCTCCTCCCTCGCGTGTATAATAGGGCCTTAAGCTTATAAGATAAGTAATACGTCGTCTCTCTTTTCTCGGGCTTAGCCACGGACGCCTGCTCTCTTACTCTCTAAATAGGAGAGCCTCTAATAAAGGCGGTCGGATTATTAGAGCGAGGACGTGGAGTTATTCTAAGCCTCCTTATGGACGATCGGAGCGATACAGCTGAACTAGAGGCGGCGGATTCTACCCTATACGAATTATACGAGAGTCTCCGCCTCGAAGTAAATAAGCCTATTAAGAGTATCGCAGATTATCAGGCATAGTAAGCTGCGCTTAAGAGACGGCCGCAGGCTATTAAGGAATTAGAGAATTATATCTAGGATATACGGAAACTTCCGAGCTTCGGTTAATTCTAAAAGGGACTCACTAAGGAGTAGATAAAGAAGGCTTCAAGGGACGGCAGTATCGTTATTATTAATATCAGCGATCTAAGAAGTAATGCTATTATAATGTCAAATAGTAGGCTTAGGGCAATCCTACTTCCCGGCCTCGATTTAGCCCGTGCAAAGAGGTGGATTAACTAGGACCTTACAGCACTCTCGACAAGTAATCCTATTAACGATGGTAGGAATAATAAGCGCTACCTTTAATTCTTAGCATAGCTATAGCGAGAATGCTTGAGGCCTATATTAGAGGAGCTTTAATATCGTTCCGAGCCTAACGTAGACCGCCTTCCTAGGGTATAGTAGGTGGGAGCTGGCCTCGCGAGTTTATTCCCGTTCTATGCAGCTACTAATAGCTCTGCTAGATTAATAGAAAGCGCATATTATCGGATTATGTCGTCATATACCCCTTCCATCCGAGCTCTTTTATACTCTAGAGGGTCTGCTTCTACAGATCCTACGCTAAAAACTAACCCTTAGAAGCTACTTGTCGTCGTAATGGCCAGCACACCCGGTACTAGCAGCCTTCCAGGAGTGGATAATAAGAAGTGTGCGGTAGGGGAAGCGCTAGGATATTCTGTTTATATACAGATCTTAGAGCAGCCCGATGTCACGAGTATTTTATATCAGATCTAATAATATAGAGTTGCCTACTTCGCCTGTCATGGGGTATTAAATCCAAGCGACCCTTCTAAAAGCGGCCTCCTACTCCAGACAGCGACTATAGAACTGAGACAAGACATCCTTAGTATTCGGAAAATATCCCAGACTTATCTGAGCCAGGGGAAGATTGCGTACCTTTCTGCGTGCTCGACGGCAGAGAATCGGAGTTTAAGGTTAGTAGATGAGGTGCTGCATATGGTTGGCGGGTTCTAGGTAACTGGGTTCAGGCATGTAATTAGGTGTCTATAGCCGTCCCCTAACAAGGTATGCGTGGAGATTGCGAAGTCGTTCTATTCTAAGCTGGGATAGAACGGCGTAATAGAATATCAGGATAGAGCTGTCGCGCTAGCACTTTATAAAGCGGTAATGAAGTTATATAAGAGGGAAGAGTACTATAAACGACCGTTATAATAGGCGCAGTACGTGTATTATAGGGTATAATAACAGTAAAGGGCGTCTATATAGCGGTTGTTATTACTAAGGCGCTTGACGGTAGCGGGAAGTAGCTATCATCGTTATACTAGAATGTCGTATAGTTAGGGTCTACGCTGTCGAGAGCGCCCAGCTAAAGCTTTACTCGCTATAAGCTTGACTAGCTATATAATCGGCTTGGCTAGCTTAAGTAGATTAAATTACACGTATATTATAATATAAAACATCTGGGGGCCGGTTTTACACTAAACGGGATCGTACCGCTTTAGTCGGAAGGTACCGATCAGCGTACGGGTATTACATGAATGAATAAGGGGCACCGCGGCCGCTATAAAACTAATATTAACTTCTTACCGTCGTAATATAGCTCTAAGGCTCCGATGAGACCCTTTTATTAGTATTAAAATTAATAAGGGCTTGGTAATAAAGCTATATTAGAGAAGTCGTGCCACGCTATAAAATAAGGCTCCCCGTAAATTATGCAGGCGACGATAAGATTAGTAAATTTCCTGGTAGCCTACGTTAAGAGGGTTAGGAATGGCGACACCACGTAACTTAGCCGGGAATTACGTAAATGTTAAGACGTAGGTAGAGTTCTATCGCTTCGAAGTATAAGGACTTTATAATCACCTAAATACATACTAAATTAGTAGGATAGTATAGGAGCCTTACGTAGCATTATGGTCTAATCCACCTAGGCTCTCTATTACCGGCGGTTATAGATCGTACCTAGGGTCTTATTAACTATACCAGGCCGTTGAATACCCTAGAGGAGTAAGGGATCAGGATATTAATAAATTAAGAGACGGAAATAGTATGCTTACAGGACGGCGATTTATTAATACTCTTCGTTTTTATTACAGGGGACGTAAAGAGTGCATTAGGATTCATAATCCCACGGTACGGAAAGGAGGGGCTGTACGGTAGGAAAAGGTGGGACTATTAAATTAAGTAAAGCAAATGTACTCTACTCTAGAGAGGTTTCTATCCAACTTACTATGTTCTATTATGCTTCGATAGTGCTGTATCTTACCTTAAGCACCACACTCGTAATCGATACCCCTCGATCCCTTCCTCTACTATTTGACCGGGATCCTTATGACGTCTAACACCCTTCTTTTCCCCCTCTATCTTATTCTCTAGCACTAAATCGAGGATTTAGAATCTCTACTACGATTAATACGATAGCAGCGTTCTATACGTTTAAAATAGGTGTCGTCTTAATAATACATTAACAGCTAATCTCGAGGACTTATACTTTAGTAGGAGATATTAATATAATACGACTTAGTTTATCTTAGGATAATACAGGCGTTTATAGACGGAGCCAACTATCCTTATCTCCGATATAGAATTCTGGGAGGAGCTGCGAGACTATATTTACGAACATTCTATTTAGATATAGGTAATTCTAATCTGTGATTAGAGGTAAAACCTTACTACCTAATAGGCCCCTTCAATATATCGTAATCTAATGGAGGGCTAATTAGGTGGAATTATGGGAATTAGGCGTTAGGTTTCGATGAAGATCTACGTGACGTAGATTCTTAGTCTTAATTGGAAGTAAAACGCGAATCTGTATAATAGATAAGGTATAACGGTGTGTACATATTCTTAGATCTTGAAAAGAAGAAATAGGCAGGTATGGGAGTGGAATTATAAAGACTATCGAAGACGAAGAGTAGGATGGCTTTAATAAAGGTCATTAAGGATAACTAGAACCTATCTCGATCCTAAACGAAATATTTTCCCGTGGCAAAGCGCAAAGAGATATTCTATAAATAGTTATCATTTAAAGCTCCCGTTATAGTCGGGTTAGAAAAAATTTGGACTGACTATTATCGGATCTAATATAGCGGTTATAATAGAAAACGTCGTGCGATCTATCTTTGGCTTTATAGATTATAGGTCCTTAGTTTAAAAAGCTCTCTAAGAGTGTCCCGTCTAGGGAGGAAACTCTTTTATAGCGTCTTTATAAACTTCTTTTATATGCCTGTAAGCCCCTATCTAGCATCTTAAAATAATATGACTAAGCTAAAGATACTCCGTGTTTAGTAAAAGTTCTAGCCGTGGGTAGATAGTAAACGCTTACTAATCTTTATCTCCACTCTTAAGCCTTAGCGCGTCCACGTCTTCGTTAGCAAGTAGATCGTACTTATAAGGCTTTCCTTCGAATGTTTCGTATATTAAAGAGCCGAACTGAAATATATCTGTCTAGGTAGATAGTCCGTAATATAGTGTTTAACTTATGTCGCTACTAAGGGGCACGACCGCCGAGTTACTGAAGTTATAAAGTTTAGCCGATATATTATCGTCAAGTAGGACGTTTTTCGTAGTAATATCCGCTAGGATAACATATTTTGAATATGCGTAGAGTATAGTCTTTCTAAGTTACAGGATCCATCGAGAAACCAGATAATTAGCTGGCTTCCGAAGTTCGAGGTACTAAGACAGAGTTCAATGCCTTCTTCGGATAGATTGATATAGTGAATAATACCGTTATGATTTCCTAATCGTAGGCAGACTTCCCTTTCGTTTTCTAGGAATATGATGTTCTGCTCCTTCATTATTTCCTCGATCTCCCTCTCCTCTAATAAAGCGTGCGGGTTCCTATATACGCGAGGGATCTTCAAAGCATTCTTATAATGGCGTATAAGTAATTCGGTGCGCCCTAAACCTATAATAGCCTCCTGGAGCGGTATTCCTTCGTATTCTTGATACGATATATTGACAGGCACGTACTATAGCAGAAATACTTATTAATTTCAATGCTACTCCGTATATTATTAGAGCGAACGAGGAGAGCTTACTCGATCTGATAGTTAGTGTATCGTAAGGGGCGAGAAAGGTTACGAGGAGTGGCCTGAAGTTAGGTCGATAGATTACCGAAATTTAAATCGAGAATCGCAAAGAGGGATTTGATAATCATTTTATACTTGGTTACAATGGTAATTTCAGCGGCGGTCTAATTAGCCTAATCAGCATCGTTCGTGAGGGGTGCTGGTGGCCTAGGCCCTCCTAGGTAATATCTACTAGGAGGATGCATTTCGGGCCGAGCAGGAGCTTAGACGATCGTAGGAATTTGTGGTGGCAGGAATTCATTATCTCCTAAGCGTATTCTCCTAGCAGCCGCGTAGTCTGTGTGTAGGTGAATTACTTCTTCGAGTAAAGCGTGCCGCATTCGGCTAGCCTGCCTCTCGCCGCCCTCCCCTCACGTTTGGGCTACTGTCACAACGCTTAGATATTCTCTCCCCGTCAATTTGAATACACCTCCATATCCTGCTCTCCAGGTAATCTTTGCAATGTTTCTATCCTTACCGGACCTCAACTAGGCTCCTACTGAGTGAGGCGGTGCTATGATCCACGATAGCACCTAGCCCGTTGAAGGTCTCCTGGTCTTTTCTATTCCCTCTCCTTCCTCCTTCTTTACCCTCTAGCTTTCCCCCCAGCTTTACCCTTCCTCTTTTGCCTTGCAATTGCTTCTCCTTTACGTCTATCCTATTCGCAGCGTCAGTCTTTAATCACTATAATGGGCGTTTTTGCATTCCATAACGCGTATCCAGAGGCGGGTGACGTCTCGGTGCATAAGATCGACGGCAAAGAGACTGACTTTGACATCGACTCGGACGCTTTTAATACGGATCTGCTAGAACTGAAGCAGGAGCTGAATAAATTGGGCCCGGAGAGGGCACAACGAGACCTGGCAGATGTTACTATTGTTGTTCAAGAGATGACGCTATAAAGATGGAAACGGTATACCTTAACTTCTATGCTATCCCAGCTGCATTTCGTTATATCGACCGCCGAGGCTGACTCTGTTTCCTCTTCCTCTGTACCAGGTATTGCGACTTTGTACGCAAGGATCATATGAAATTGCTTAGATCCTCTTTAATTATATCCTTTAAAGACTACCTTATCTGGTATTATAAGACACACTCTCGCGCCCGGAGGCTGAATATATACGAAAGCGTGTGGAAGACCTTGCGCCAATTATACTATAATATATGCTATAATGTAGTGGCCGATAATATTAATAAAGAGATCATTAATATCTGTCTTCTTTGGGGAATAACTTTTAAACCCCCTGCTAGCAACTGACCATTTTCTCGCAAAACAAAGGGATAGACGCTAACTGCTACGAGCCTCAGTCGCAAAACTCTATTGTGAATTGCTAAACAGATTTGCATATTACATAACACGGGTCGAATCGCTGTGCGATAAATAAAGTACCCGCTATGACATTATCCTAGCTACAGTCTCATCAGCTCTCAGAAAGATCGTTCCTTCTATAGGACCAAGTGATATCCCGACATAGTGTGCTTGACTGGAGACACTCGCTGCCGCCAATAAACTTTCTTCTTTCGGTATAAGTGTATACGAACGCTACGCCGTACGGAGCCTCAAAATCCATGCTAGACTCATCCTGGATGTACGAGAGAGCATTTTTCATGTCTTCCTGACGGGAGAGCCGCTTGGCGAGTAATGCGATATAATTATATATGTTCTGCATGCGTTCGTATTTGGAAGGCGGGGCACTGCACAGGAAATCCAGCGCGTCTGAAGGTCTCCCGAGACCTTCGTACGCTTTTGCACCAAAGAAGTACGGAATGCCATTGCTGCCTTTTAGGGCTATCGAAGCTTTACAAGCTTCTATAGCCTCATGGTATCGACCCGAGCAAATGCACGCTTTGGCGCAGAATATATAGGCTATCCAGTAGGGATCATCACTCTTTGTAAGATCTTGCAGTGTCTGGTACGCTTTGGTCCGGACAGGCTCAGGGCTAACCTTCCAGCATGCAAAGAGTAATTCATACACTTGATGATTTCGTGGGAACATATCAATTGCCCACTTGGCTTCCAACAACGCTTCCTCAAATTCATGGTTCTTCAAGTAAAGAGGGATAATTTCCTGAAAGGCTCGGAGGCGTAAGCGTGGAACTTTTAGAGCTGCAGTGAGGCACTTTGCGACACTCTCTGTATCTTGTATCAGGGAGAAACCGTCTCGCAATTTTTGGAAAAATCCCCACCACTCGTTGTACCTAAGTACTCCTTCAGTACAGATGGATATGTAAGACTTTGCCCCTATGCCTCTAGCGCTTAATTGAGTGCGCCGTTCTTCAACCCAGGCGCTAGGACACCAACCTTCTGACCCTTGTGGAATGGACTCGTATGAGGCTAAGATTTCCGCTGCCTCTAGCGGTTTGTTACACATACAAAGCGCTGATATGGTGATCTCTTTCAGGTCCCAACACTGAGTTTCAGTATTGCTAACCTCGCAAAGTACTTGCACTGCATCCTCGTATTTTTCTGCAAATAGCAGCATTTGCGCCTTTACCATGGCAAGCTCCTCATACTTAAAGAACCTGGAGGCCGACTTTGTGAGATGTTCGCTAACCCATTGCTTGTAGTCCACTCTCTCTGAAGCGTGGCAAATCGCCGCGAAAAGCCACCTTCTTCTTCGATGAGGAATCAAATCCACAACCAAATTGAAGAGCTTTTCTAGCTCTATCTCCATGTTGCTTTCAATCTGCGCTGGCTTTAGCAAGGATGACAGCTCAGCACTGCGTGTCTCGAGACTGGATGGCAGATGTGCAATAATGTTTCCAGAATTCACGTTGGAACCTGGTGTAGAATGAATGATTGGTACGTCGAGGGGCACGTCAAACGGCGCAATCTCCCCTACCTCCGATTTTTCTAAGACCCTCTGTCCCCTTCTCATCTTTGCTAGTTGAAACAGCCAGCCTCTAGTATTATGACCTGCAATTTGTAACGTTATGTCTTTGATAAAAAGAGACGATAAGGTTGACGAGAATTCGATTTTCGAGCAAAAACCTAGAAGCTGTTCAACTGTGGTCTTCCTTTTCCCTATCCTCGGTCCAAAGCTTGCAAGCCAAATCAGTGCCGCGGGGGTAAAACTGAAAATGAAATCAAGGAAGCTATCAGCGGCTAAATGTGCTGCCTCACCATCGATTGCCGATTGCTCCATGTGGTACGTGACGTATTTCCGTGCGTATGGAAAGAGGGGGAAACGGTCTTTTATATATGAGCGGGTGATGTAATTTATTCCGCTCTCATCAATTGGAGACTCTGGGTCAATCACCTCAGGTCCATCGAAACTCCAAGTCGAGAGGATTTTGCCCAGCTTGCTGATGCTAATTTTGTATGGACCAGAGCCACCAATTGGGTAGAATAAGGGGCACTGCGAGACTTTTTTCATATGCTCTAAACAATCCCTGGCTAACTCTGCATGAGCTTGGCCTGTCTTCACTGAATATTCACAGCGCACATTCTCTGTCATGAAATAGTCTCCAAGAGAAGCGTGGAGCAACCGAATACCGGTATACCTAGATGAGCCGTTGACGTCTATCAGAATGACTAATGAGCCGCATAGACGTGGGATAGAATGCCGAAGGCTGTCAGCAGAAAACGATCCATAGAAGTTGAGAGCGGAAGCGAGCTGGCCTAGGTCTAGAGGCTTTCTTGTGAGTGAAACCCAATTCATAATCGCCCGAAAAATCGTGAATTCGGAAGCTTTGAGCCTCAGAGATATCTTCTGAAATATGCTGTCATAAAGCTCTTCCATGTCGTTTGGTACTTTCCTTAGCGAAGGTCTGACTTGGTCTTTATCATGAAGGTGTTCGAGCTCATCGACCATGAGTCTCACCCATAAGAAAATCCCATTAGCATTTTCGCTTAAAACCTCGATCACTTCTTGGGCCAATGTCGAGTCTCCAAGTGCCCCCCAAGCTTGCACTTGGGCGACAATGTATTGTTGCAGGTCTGTCTTATTATGTGCTTCAGTCACTTTGAGTTCAATCGGCGCCAGAGTAGACAGCTTGCGACGAAAGTGATGATCGTCGCGGCTCAGTAGTATCATCTTAGAGGTCGGCAACAGAACTCTGATACCTTCAATGATTTTGATCAAAATTTCTTGGTCGTCCTGGTCAATCTCATCAACCCCATCGACAGCCCATACTATACGGGATAGCAGAGTCCGACATTTGGTAAGAGCTTGCTCAAATAAAGTCCAAAACACCTCGCAGGAGATAATGTCACGAAGACTACCTTTGACGGAAGATCTCTGAATGCCGAGGACTCCATGGCGCCTGAGTACAGCACAGAGTGCTTCGGCGAAAGGTGGATTTGATATAGCCAGGTGGTACGCGAAAGTCCGGACTAAACTGTAACACTGCGATGCAGAATTATTCGCATGAGTACAATAGCTGAAGAATACGGCCATGTCCTTGGTTTTCTCGGCAACTCCTTGCAGTCGATCTACTATACTTCCCGCAAGGACCGATTTTCCACATCCAGGAGGACCGCACACCCACAATGTGCCTGTGGTTGAGCTGTCATTTTGCCAAGCTTGGTAAACCTCCATCTCAAATAACCACTCGGCTGTTTCCGGCAAACGCTGTCTCTGGCGTGCGGAATGTTGAGAGGTGATCTCATTCTCTGCCGGATCCAGAGCTTGACGCAGCATGTTCCAGTCGACGCTGCAAGCGTCCGATGATAACGTTTTTGCACCTACTGACTGAGAATAATGTGACGGAAATCGCTCGAGGACATTTTACGCACCCTCTGACACTTCGTTATGCCTTGACCCTAAGAGTTTGTATTCTCTGTTCCATCTCTCAAGCTCTTGGGCAATACTTTTGAAACCATGATCATCTTGGGACGCGAATTTGGTCATCTCAATGTGATTCGCGTGAATCCCAATAGCTATATGCCGAGCGAGTATTGCAGAGTGCTTAGGTACAACCTGTAGAGAATCTTAGCTGTTTAAAGAAGTGTGGCATGACTCCAGCGATAAGTAACTTGACTTACCACACCAACGGCACGAAGAGGTTTTTCTTCGAAGAAACACGTGATTTGGAATTCTCTCTCGCGGCCTTTATCTATATCTCTAATCATGGTATGAAAATCATTTTGAATTCGTGCCAGAACTTCAGATTCTGTTCTCAGGACAGAGACAATATCGCTATTGATTTGTTTGACGATACCGAGTGATTTTGCTATCCGCTCTCCCCATACAGCGAGAGCAGAGCCTGAGTGAGGTGTCCCGACAAACACAATGCCTAATGTATTCCGAAGAATTGCCTTGAGATGTGCGTCGGCGCTGTTTTTCGAAGCTAGTAGGCTGTCCATACAGACAAGGCCACCAAGGCTGTGAGCAACAAAAATGATCGGGCGGTCGTTCGTTCCGTCTGAACTTCGTTCCTGGGCTATTGCGGAGAGCATGTTCTTGGCATGATTCTCTATCCTGTTTCCGGAGACAAGAGACTTGTAATCTGTAATATTGGCATCGTAGCCATACGCAATGATCCTTGCAGTCGGGCATATTTGAGGAAGTAGGGACTCAAACCAAGGCCGGTCTTCGTGCTGAGCTGTCCAAGTCGACTCTCTTCCTCCAGTAAGCCCGTGAATAAAGACGATGCTTCAATCACAACGTCAGTCATAGGACATCCTACTCTAAATGCACGACTTACTCCACATCTACGCCAGGAGATGGCTGAACAAAGATATGTAAGCCTACGGGAGACTGACTTGCGCTCGATGCTCGGCTGGGCTTCGGACGATGAAAGAGCTTCTTCATCGACAAGGGCAAGGCAATCCTCTTCAACATGCGAGGTGGAAAAGCAGGAAACGAGACGGATTGCAAGAGTCGACAGGAGACTGAGGCAGGAAAAGGAGGGAGATAAATGAAAGATTGAAGATGATACAAGGATGGACGGTATTAGCGTAAAAGGGCCGGGCCATGCCAAGTAGCCCAATGGAATTGCCTTGGCAGGGCGAACCTAGGAGCGAACCTAGGAGCAATGATTGTTTGGAAATCGTACTCAGACGCTATGCTCGGTCAGCCTTAGCTAGGGCTGACCTCCTATCCTTAATTATCTCAGACAGGTTCTTCTCCTCTCCTTACATAGATCATACAATAAATCATCATCTCCTACGTACAATTCTACGTACGTAGTCATCAATCATATGCTATTATCAGCGACCTCTAGCCTGTACATCCAAAAATGATTGGGGGCTAGGGGGTCTAGGCAGCAGCATTGAAGGAGTGTAGGCACCAGCGTGCCGCCAACGAAAGGCAATTACCGCCGGGCTCAAGGGAGCTGCGCCCTCCACTGCCCCGCGGGAGCGAATCCTCCGGAGAACATCTAGGCAGCAGTCTAGTTAGCTATCAAATCGTTCTGAAAATTACCGATTGATACCGTTAGACTCATTTCGCATTTCAGGCGCTAAAATAAAACGGTGGGAAGGCCCCGTAAAACGGCGTGGGGACCATCGCGAATGGGGCGCGTTCTCACCTACACACAAACTATCCGCGTCTCCTAGGCACAATGCGGTAGCAGCCGTGTCATCCCGGTAGCGTTGGACCGGTTTGCTCCCACAGAACTTCTCCCAGGAGCCAGTGAAAGTACTAGGGGCAGAAATGGCATTTTGAGCCGTCCTCGGCTACTATGACTTTGTGCGCTAAGACGTCTCGTTACGCCCCACTATCTCTTTCGACGGATTACAGCGGGTTTACAGCCGGAAGCAGTGTATGCGCTCTCAGTACTTTCCCAATAGTGCAAAGCTGTACGTGTCTCAATACCAGACGTTGTGGGACTAACGCTCCTGCTCTCTAGGCTATCCATTGCAGGCTTCAAACAGACGACATCCTGCACTCCTATACCTACCCCTTGCGCCTGCCAATCGCGGTGTCCACTATAAAGCCGGACATTCCGCATCTGAAACGGCAATCGCTAAGTAGTCGATACATTAGCATCGGGAAAGGCTTCAGTATACACAGCTGCCAGTAGTTCATGCGCTGGCATTTACTCGTCGCGGTCACGTTGGAACGTGATCTGGACATCGCCAGACTGCACTGTCTCTGTCTAGGTATCTAAATCGATGTCCTCTATCTTGATAGCGGGCCGGTCTGCGGAAGGCTGCAAAGTCTCGTCTGCTGAATCTGGCAACAAAGAAAATGCCGTTTACGTTCTTAATATTGGCGCGAATGATGCCGAGCAACATGGCATTCTGTGGTCAGGCCTCTCTTTATACGTTTCATACTTAGTTCGGGTGGCCATATAAGTATTGGCCGATTTAATAATTGGCGAGTATAGCATTCATATCTATAGCTAGGCTGGGTTTACGCTTCTACCCTCGTGCTATTCTGCTGCGGAAGCCTTCCGCAGGGCCTTGCGTGCTTATATACTGATTCTCGTAGAATATAAGAAAGTGAACGCTCTACCTAGATAAGTCCCGACCCCATGACTGTCAACGGTGTTCTAGAAGGAAAAGTCTCCCCTCCGGTTGGCTAAAGCCATAAAAGGGGTGGCCTTGGGTTATGGCACGCCCGATCATTGACCACACCTCTTGATTGTGAAGCAGGAGCTCTCCCTCAGCCTGGATTAGCATACGTCTGTGAACCTCTATGCTGTTATCACTCACGTATCTTCTTTACCAGCCATGGTTGGCTTGCCACCCCGAGCGTAGAGAGCAACATAAAGTCGGCCTTTATCAGAAGGCATCTCCGTGCAGCGGCTTCGGTTTGTGTTTGAGATCCGCGGGTGTATCTAAATACGAAACTTAAATTTCTGGGGGAAGTGTCTTGTCCTCTCAAAAGTGGCTACTCTAAGATCAATCATATGTCATGCTCGCTTGTCCAAGACTCGAGGGAAAGCATCATCAGATTACCTGCCCTTTGGGATTTGGTAAGGCAGCAGGAGGTTGAGCCAAGCAACAGTATTGTTGAAAATTCAAGAAGCAGCTAGCCGGATACCAGGCAGCCAATTCAGGCTCCCACGTACTGCGGCTCCTACCCTGCCCCACAGTGCTCCCTCGGTGAGGAATGTAAAAGCCAAAGCAGGGTTACTAGCTTTCGAAAAGTCACCTTGCAGACTCAGACTCCTTAATTCTAAGTTGTCAGTTGGAAATGCCAAAGGCTTGCAAAACCTAGTTGCGGTCTAATTGCATTGCAGGCAGGTGGAAAGGTGGGGGTTTCGGGGTCCGTGGATCACCCGAGACCGTCAACTTCGTCTTGGCATCCCGCCATCGAATTCCGTAGGTAGAAGATTCCTTCATCTTAGTCTACAATATAATTCTCCTCGCTCTCGGATAATCTAGACTCTTTCTTTACACAGGCACCCTCAATGAGACGACGTCTCTAGCTGTTGCTCTGGCTCCTCTGATCATCGCCGGGCTCTTGTCCAAGCCAAGTACACGTTAGAAGCAGCGTTGGGGTAAGGATTCCGAGGAAAGGATGGTATGCAGAAGTAAATGGTTTGGGGGTGGAAGCCAAAAATAGATGCTAGGGGAAGGGGAGCCAAAATTAGATGCTTTGGGGGGGGGCGGATGTTGGAGGGGCAGCCGGAAATGGATGCTGGAGAGGGGATCGGAAATGGATGCTGGAGAAAGGATCAAAAGTGGATGCTCGAGCCAGAAGAGGATGCCCCGCGAGACCAAGGATCGAGTGTAAAGACGGACGGTGAAGATTAATAAGAAACGGATTGGTTCGGGCAGCTGTATTTTCTGGGAGACGCATTTAGTCAGAACTACATAGCCTCATCCGCGAGTTCCTTCTGCAAGTTCGATATGGCGGAATCGACCAGCACGTCGCAATCACATCAATCATGCCTAGGTCACCCACTGCGCCCGAATCTTGGGCTCAATGCAAGTAGAGGGCCGAGACCTACGACAGCACACAGAAAGACGGAGCGTCCCCGAAGAAAATGGCAGGCCATTCAAGATGAGGAAATTCAAAAAGGGAAGCAGCTCCGCCCCCAGAATTAGGCGAAGCGGCGCGAACGCCTCGACGAGTTATCTACCTTAAACCCGGAAGTCTTGAAAGCGCTAGACATGAAAGAATGCATGCTGGAGGTACAGGCATCATTGATCTGAAGGCTTGCTGCTGAGGACAATCATATAAAGGTGCTAGTAGAGGCCCCCGAGCCATCTAACATCAATTTTGACGAAAAGGTGAAGGAGGTAGAAGAGGTGATACGAGCGCTGCAATATTGAGAGAGCGAAGCACTTTAACAAGCAAAGAGGGACGGCGGGAGGAAAGCGCGAGTAGATCATTGTTCGATTTCATTAATTCAAGCGGAGACAGAAATAGAAAGCAATCAAGCTAGCGTATCGCTGTCTGCCAAAGTGTGCATGCAATGCCTTTACCTTCTCAGATTTCACAGTTCCTCTTCAGGATCTTCGTAATTTTCAAATCGACGTATCAGATCCTGAACACCATGGTGCGGAACGGCAACCACCGCCTTCAGTCGCTCTGAACGGGCCTCTTCGAGGATAGTAGTCGGTGCCATCAACCTCAGTCGCTTGCCATTATCCCGCGCGACAAAGCTGGAGACGGACGGCAGCCGGAGGGCAGTAGTTATGGAGAGCTGATCGCGAGAATTCGCATGGCGCTTGCGAAACCTACCGTTTTCGAGGGGCGAGAGCACCGCGAACGTGTGCTCCGTGACCCTCGTTCGCATGCTGAAGAGAAACTGAGAAGCCTGGGCCAAGGAGATGGCTTGCTCTCCGCCTTGCTGCCCAAACACATACATGGGCGACCGGGGTGGGTCGACACCTGAAGGCGGTACGTAAGGGACAAGAGATGTTTGCGCGCTTCCCACCGGCGAGACTGGCACGGCCGGTGATGGCATCGAACCTTGCGGTGAGGGACTCGGTTCAACGGGACCATCAGGATTCAACCTGTCATCATGACCTTGCTGTGGGACGATGTCTTCGCCTACGTCAGGCACGTCCAACGTTGGTGAAAGGCGATGGCGGGTAGGCTGCGTTTCTAAATCGGACATGTGGACATTTTCCTCCTGATACCTGCGGTGGTCATCTCGAAAGGCCTTGAGTGAGGGTGGTTGGTCCAGGTCGTCTTCTTCTGAACCGAAGAAAGCGCGGAAGACGTCTCGTTTGACGGTAAAGGAGGTCAGATACCGCTTGGGGAGGGTGCTATAGGAAGTCGAGTAGATGTGCTCAAGGAAGAGACTTTCCTCGTCTGCTTGGAAAGAACGCTCCCGCGGCCTGCCGCATCGATCAGAGATGTTCGATCCACAGTCGTCATGATCTGAGGTTAATGCTGGAGTCACCCTCCCCCTTTCGACGTACGGCACGTCGCCGAGGAGTTGGCAGTTAAGCTGTACTATCTGACGCATCCGGTTCGCATCGATCGCGTAATACTTGGAAGGCAGGATGTTACGCACGCAGTCCTCGATGGCCTTGGCGTCTGCTGCTTTCCGATCGCGGTACAGACGACGGATCCGTCGGTAGCCATTCTCTGACGCCAGCGAGCAGAGCTCATACCACCGACGCGGCTGCCGCCCTGCGTGCAAAGTACTCTGCTTCGCCTTGTCTCTTCGCGGCGATTGGCCGTCCATGACGGGAAAATAACGAAGGGCAAAGAGCCAGAGCTGCCGATACGACAACCATGATGAGCGGCCGGGGGGCAAAGTTCGATCCTCGAAGGTGGATTCACTCGTTTGCAACCTCACCTTCGTCTGTCCGCTGTGGAGGGCGCCGAAATGTTGAGACATGGAGCCCTTACACTTGCCCGGTAGCAGTTCCTTCAGTATTCTTGCGGGAGGCTCGACGTATTTCGTGTCTTCGAGGAAGGTACGGATGGATGGAATCATATGCTCTATGGAGCAGACACGGTCGAAGATCTGTGATCGGTGATCGCCAGCTACGACCGCGGGGAGGATATCGCCGGCGAGCATTCTGGTCTGAACGTGCGCGCGGTCTTCCAATGATTGGGAGGGACAACGGCCTTGGAGGATGGCAACCGTGTTGGCATCGAGTCACAGCTGGTCTGCCTCCTCGTCCCCGACGATCTGTGTCCATGTCTTCTTGATTCGACGCAAGTAGCGGGTCATCTCCTGTTGTTGTTCGTCAGAGAACAATATTAGTATAGAGAGGACGCTCGTACCTCAGGGCAGTGTAAATCCAGAAGGCGAATGAAAGTCCCTGGCTGCAATGCTGGCCACAGACCTGCGAATGGGATCAGGGCGTCAAGGCTCTCGATGAACTTCTCGGGGAGTGCTTCCAGTCGCAGGAGGCACCTCTGCATGCTTTTCGAAAGCCTGGCGAGCCATTTCCGCCTTCTCACGGTATCGCCACACAAGGTGGAGATGCGAATTTGACGGACAGTATCTCCATCGTAGAGCTTTGTAGAGTTCGCCGCGTGTTCTCGCAGGACGTCTTTCACCTGGGGGTTGAGATCTAGCTTTTGTCAGCCAGCCTTCCTTCCAAGGAAGGTCAACCCTCGCACCTCTAGAATAGAGATCCACCACCCACCACCTGTTTTCGTTTCCTGTGAGAAATTTCCGCGCCGCTTCCAGGCGGTGCCTTCCGTGCAGGCAGACCACAGGATGCTGGGGATCAAAGCGCGGCGGCTCCCCTCCTGGGCGAAGGTCTGGGGGTACGGCAGATCGAGATATCAGGGCAGGAACGTGGTGTTCAGGGTCCAGGCGCAAGCAACCTTCCGAGCGGAAGAAGTCCAGCAACGTCGTGACGTTGTTCTTGTTGAATTGGCGCGGGTTGTTGGGAAGCTCTTCATGGCGGATTTTGTCAAGGGGGATCTTGACCGAACCGCAAAACGTTCGGCTCTTCTCTCGAAATATCTGCAGGTCGTCAGATGATAGGTGGTCCATGGTGGAGCATGCGCAGGCTTTGGGATACCTTCAGGTCGAAGGCACTTACGAATGGCTATGAGTCGGACGACAAACTGAGCCATATGTGGAGCCGATAGCATCTACAAGGGACGCACGAAAGGCGCAGGCAGTATATTCTCTCTTCCCTAATATCTTCCTCTTGGGTATACTTTGGTCTTGTGTCTATTTTTAGTTTCGCACTGTGGGCTCCAGAAACAGCTGCCCCTCATCCAGTGTTGGCTGCCCTCCAATTTTGGATGCCCTCATCCAATATTGGCCCCTTCGCCACTGCCCCACCAGCATCCAGCGTTGACCACCTGTCTCCAGTACTGATTCCTAAAGAACAGAGAGAGGCATTATAAACTGAATAAGGCGTTGTTGCTTTTGAGACGAAGCTATTCAGTTCACCCTCCCGTTGTCAGTATCCTCAACTTTCCCAAGCAGAGATGGACGCACCTCTGTTTTACGCAATTGCCGCAGGCGGCAGCCTTGGTCTCTTGCTCCTCATCAACTTTGCAGTCCATCTGGCCCGGTTCCTCTGGCCTTGTCGGGCACTGATACGGAAGTATTTCCTACTTCCCATGCTCGTGGGGCGACACCGCTTCTTTGGGCCGTGGACCACCGTGCAGGTCTCGTTCCAACTGATCTACCTCGCGGCCAACATCTTCTGTGCCAGTTTCAGGGTGTCGACTGCGAAGGAAGCGAGCATTCGCGCCGGCCACTTGTCGCTGATCAACATGATACCGGCCTACTTTGGATTCCACCTCAGCTTCATTAGCGACATGTTGGGCGTCTCACTGGCCACGTACCGTCTCTTCCACGCATCCACAGGGACCATATCTGTCCTTTTGGGGTTGCTCCACGTCCTGATCCATGCGGCTGGCAAGCCAAGCGTCACAGTGGGCGAGTCCTGGCAGATTTTTGGACTTATCGTGAGCGACGCTGCTTCCAATAAGAGTGTTTTGCTGATGGTTTTCCCTTAGGCAATCGTGTGTATGGCCTCGTTGCTCCTCCTATCGCCACGCTTGTTTCGGCTGCCGTCGTATGAAGTCTTCCTTCGTTGTCACTAGGTATTGGCCGTCGTCGTCGCTTATGCTTTATGGAGACATGTCCCTTCTCACTCGAAGCTTCCCCGTATTTACCTGCTCACCTCCAGCTGCACAGTGGCAGCGACGTTCGTTTTGGAGTGTTTGACCATTCTCTACCGTAATGTCGCTGTCGGCCGTGGTCGCTCGCGAGCCTTGATTGCGAGGCACAATCACGCCGTCCGGATGACCATCTTTCCCGCCAGGCCCTAGACGATCAAAGCCGGACAGTACGTCAATGTGTGGATTCCGTCAGTCGATCTTTTTTCTTCCCTCTAAAGCCATCCCTTCACCATCGCATCGTGGAGAGACGGACAGCCGGCCTCCCTCGAGGTCTTAATACAGCTACGGAGCGGCTTTACGCGAAGACTCCTGGACTGCGCCGATGACTATCAGGAAGACGATAGATCACGTGTGGAGCTGCATGACGAGTTTACAAAGAGGCCTTTTGGCTTCGCTAGAACCTATCCGAGTCAGCCAGAGTCGTCCGATTTCCGAATTGCGTTTGTCAGTGGACCCTACGGCTCGACCGTTCCTGCCGGTGAGTATGGTAGAGTGATTATGATCGCCAGCGGCTTTGGTATCGCTGCATAGCTACCACTGTTGAAGGAGTTAATACAAGGGTTCAACCGTGCTGAGGTGCGGACGCGTGATATCCATTTGGTGTGGCAGCTACAGAATCTGGGTTCGCCTGCCTTTTGCTCCTTTCGCACCGATGTTCGCTGACGCTAGTAGGTGAGGAATACCCGGCAAATGATCTGCTTGACAGGGCGCTGAAGGAGGACACTTTGGACCATGGCTATGTAAGTGACGGGCCATTCCGCGCAAGTCCATGAGGCCTCGGCTGACTAAGCCATGCTAGATAACGTAATCTACCCCCAAACGAGACATACCCCCAAACGAGACACTGCCCCACCCCGACACGTCTTTTCAACAAAACACGAAAATGCCCCCCAACCACAAAAGCGATTAAGAAGCTAGAATCTCTCAAGCTATTGAAGCTATCTATAGTAATACTTCCCTAAGTATACGCGCCGCAGCCCGCGCCTACGACGTCCCTCATTCAACTTTAGCCAAGCGTCTTCGTGGGCAGCCAACATATCAATAATCCCGGATAGCTAACCGAAAGCTCCTCCCTACGGAAGAAGAAGCTCTTTTCCAATGGGTTCTATCTATGGGCGAACGGGGGTTTCCACCGCGGATCTCTACTATACGTAAAATGGCTGATATCCTTCTTTTAACGCGCGCTAGATCCCCCGCGAACGTATTACCTACTACAGGCGAAAATTAGGTCCGCAAATTTATTAATCGTCATGAGCAGCTTAAATTGAAGTATACACGAAAGTACGACTACTAACGGGCCTTATACGAGGACCCTAAGGCTATAAGTGACTGGTTTCGGCTCGTAGAGAATACGCGGGCGAAATATGGTATCCCAGACGAAGACGTCTATAATTTTAACGAAACGGGGTTCTAAATGGGGGTTATAGGTACCGCTAAAGTAGTAACAGGGTTATAAAGAGCCGGGAAAGCACTTATTATACAGCCAGGAAATCGAGAATAGGTGACAGCCGTGGAAGCTGTCAACGCTAGTGGCTGGGCTATACCTCCTATAATCATCTTCGCAGGCAAGATGCATCAGGCTACGTGGTATAAGGTCCTGCCACCGCAGTAAACGATTGCTGTTAGTGAAAATGGGTAGACCACCGATAAGATTGGCCTGATTTGGCTTTAGAACGTATTCAATGAATATACAAAGGTACGTACGGTTAGGCAGTATCGACTACTAATCTTAGACGGCCATGGAAGCCACGCGACCCCCGAATTCGACCGCTTCTACTTAGATAACGCGATTATAACCTTATGTATGCCACCGTATTCGTCGCATCTACTGCAGCCATTAGATATCGGCTGCTTTTCACCGCTAAAACGCGCGTATAGACATCAGGTAGAAAACTACATGCGGCTTAGACGCAACCATATCGATAAGCTCGACTTCTTAAAGGCTTTTAAACCTGCCCGCGTAGTAGCCCTAAGTTCCTTGAATATCCGCAGCGGATTTACTGCAGCTGGACTAGTGCTATATAATCCTGAGCGAGTCCTATCGCGCCTCCAGTTCAAGCTACGAACGCCTACCCCCCCGGCATTAGAGACGACTATAGCAGCCTGTTAAACCCCTAAAACACCCTATACCGTTGCTTAATTGGCTCAGGAATATACTATAATCAAGGGGTTACTAAAACGGCGTTCGAAAAGCCCCCCAAGTCCGACGGAACAGGCGCTAAAGCGGGTAGTTAAAGGGTGTTAAATGGCTATGCATAACGCGGCCCTTTTAGCCAGTAAAATCAAGGATCTACGGGCTATAAGCGCGCGTTAAAAGCGTAAGCGAGAAACTCCTCGCTCATATATAGCTAGTAGGGGGGTTCTAACTGCGGAGGAAGGACGAGATCGTGTTAAAAGAGCTCGAATAGCTGATACGGCTGTATTAAGCGGAGTTACTACGCAAGCTTCTAGCCGCGCGCTACCAAAATGTAGTATATGTAGCTCGCTGGAGTATAATGCCAGGGTATGTCCGACACGTATAGCTTGATTTCTAGGTGTAAATAGTTTAATTCCATGGAAGTTTGTTGATATTTCGTACGTTGGTTGTATTTTAGGGTGGGGCAGTGTCTCGTTTGGGGGTAGATTACGTTACTACGTGTCTCGGTCTTCTTCGCCAATGCGCGCTTAGATCCAGACCTACAATATTTGGGAAAGCACCAACGTGTCGCCTACCGCAGCGGGGAAATGGACCTTCCCAGCCTCCTACTTGATCAGGTTGGTACAGGGTCCGACGAGAGGATGGAGAGAGTTTTAATTACAGGTGTGTAGGCAATCTCTTTCTGAAAGCTCTGAGCTGATATCGCGCTGCAGTCTCTGCGAACGAGAATATTCGCGATGAGGTGCGGAATCTGGTCAGGCCACGTCTCTACGAGGGTACGGAATTGTTGGAACTTGAGTATCAGCCCGCGGAGAGGCGGCAGCGTCTATAGTCTTCGGTGTGGAGGCCCAAGGCCGCCCGTGGCATTCGAGCTTATTAGATAGAAACTTCTTTTGGACCAGAATATTTTGTCTTGTATTAGAAGCAATTAGACATCAAAGCTCCGTGCTAATGAAACGGCATCCAGAATCGCCCGTAGCTTTCATATCTATAATTAGAGCTCGGCTACCACCCTTAATTCACAGGAATTATTTATAAATAACGCACATCCACTTCTAACCCTCAAGCATCCATTTTTGGCTTGCGAGACAGAATATTAAATACTTACCAGATTCTTCTTTCTCCCACTTTAATTTCGAGCTCCGCAAAATGTCTAGAACGGAAAGGCCCGTTACCCAAACCTTTGGTTATAAACCGACGCTCAAGGACGGTAAGGCTGCTGATAAAGGAACAATAGTATACGCTCAGCCAGATGACTCGATGACGTCGCCTCGCCTTCCCATTCCCCAGAAGCAACCGTCGAAAAGTGCATCCTCTGCATCACGGTTGACGAAACCCAATCAGGGCGTGAATGATATCGTAGTTCTAAGAGCTCCGAGAGACGAGAAGCTTGCTAAGACATTTCCTAAACGATTATATCACCACCTCATGACCATTGACCAGGCTGGTCCTGCGGTCATTGGGGTTGACGACACTGACCGTCGGAAGCGAGTGGCCATTAAACGGGTAAGGAAACCGGAGGGTTCTGTCTATCAGGTACCGCCGTCCAGTTGTGATTAGATTGTCAATATTAACGACATGTACGTCGAAGATCGTGATGTTATTTTCGTTTATAACTAAATGGATGTGTCGTTGCGGTATATAACGGGTATCTTGCAAGATCGTACGTTGAAAGCCTTTCAGATCGCGGCAATCTGCCGAGAGGTAGAAGAGTTCACCTAGTAACCGTCCACACTTAGTAATCGTCCGGCCTTATAGGGTTAGTACCCTATAAGGCTACCCTAGAGCTTTAGATTTTATCATTTATAACTTCTTATGACCTGAATTCTGTAAAATCACTATCTATAAATCTATTCAGTATGTCAAACGCACCGCTACCGTCCATTCCTCTATTATACGAGACCGAACTAGGCAGGGAAGATCGTATAGAACTAGCCTACACGGCCTGGATCGAGGCTAGGGGACACGGTAATAGAATCCTATTAATCACGAAGGCAGCTAAGTAATATAGTATACTAAAGAGTATACTCGCCGACAGGATTAGGGGCCGTAAACTAATATCTGATACTCATAAAGGCTAACAGCGAATTACTCCTAGAGAAGAAGTAGTACTTCTAGCCTAGGTTCTCCGTCTTTATATATAGGGTTAGCTACTAAGGATAGAGTAAATACGCTTTATAGCGAATAAAATCCTTCTTATAAAGGACGATAAAACCCTAATCGGACTGAACTAGCCCTAGAAATTTATATCACGACACCCGGAGGTAAAGACAGCTTATATTCCGCTACTCGACAAGGAACGTGCTATAGTATAGGATCCTAAGGTACTATTAGGCTGGTTTAATCTCTACCTACGTATTAAGATAGAGTATAAGGTAGACGAGAGGGATATCTATAATATAGATAAGAAAGGTTTTATATAAGGGGTAATCGCTAAGCTTAAAGTTATAATACCTAAGTATAATAAAAAGAAGGCTTATATAATATAATACAGGAATCGTAAATAGGTATTACTTATTAAGTGCGTCTTAATAGATAGTAGATCTCTACCCCCCTAGATTATTTTCAAAGGCAAATTAATCTAGAAATCTTGGAAAGAAGCTCTTAAATTAGGCGAAATTTATATTAGCGAGAATGGTTAGACTGATAATACGATCGGGTTTAAATAGCTTTAGAGGGGATTTAATTAAGAGATACGAGCGTACTAAAAAGGAGAATATCGAATACTACTAGTTAATAGCCATGCTTCTTATATTACGACTGCAGCGATTTAGTACTATATAGACTATAAGATTATTCTTCTTTACTTACCGCTATATATAATATATCTACTTCAGCTATTAGACGTTAGTGTTTTTTCTCCCTTAGCGACAGCCTATAAACCCTACGTCTAGCGAGTTACACGTCTAGGGGCAAGCTATTATATTAATAAGGTAGACTTCTTAGATATCTATTAATAGGCCCGGTAAGAAGCGATAATAGTAGTTAATATAAAGAAGGCCTAGGCTGTAGTAGGACTATTACTATTTAGGCCTGAATTAATTCTATAACATTTTCCTACGACTTAGCTACCTTAATAGTATAATATTAAGATCCGCCCTACTATACCTCCTAAGGTAACAATTACCTTAATTAGCCCTAACGGGAAATTTCACCTCGTATTAATACCAGCTAATGCTCTATATATTTAATAAATCCTATAGTATATTACGTAGACCGGAGTTAAGACGTAATAACCTAATCTATTAAATATTCTATAAAAAGTAGGTAAAGCGGCTATTCAAGTAATAGCTGAGTCTATAATCTAGGGCGTTACTAATATAGAACTTATAGAACTTAATAGACGGAAGTAATAGAAATCTAATCGTCTAAAGGGGAACTATAGGGCTGCTAGATTCATAAACGAAGCGGTACTTATAGAACGATAGACTAATCAGGCTAATAAAGCGTGGAAAGCTGTCGTTACTACCCTGAATAGACTCGGTCTAGAAATCTTCAAACCGAAGGAAAAACCCGGTCCTAAATCACGTCCTACTCCTAGGAAGAAGCCATTACCCCCGGTAATTAGGCTAGTAGTCGTCACCCCTTTTAGGTCCCCTATAGCCACGTCCGCAACAGCGATCCTATATAGAACTAGAGTACCCCCGACGACGGCGATATAGGAAGAAATACCAAGTAAGGGGGACTATACTATCGCCCGCATGACGACTAAGCGACTAAAAAGACTTATTATCAGGTTACCTATTAGAATAACTACGGCGGAGTTAGAACGGGGCCTACGAGGGCAAAATAGCCAGCAAGGACAGGAAGGACAGGAAGGACACGTGATCAGAGGAATCAGCCAATTAGGACGAGGCATACGAATAAGAAAACCTCGTAAAGGATAATTTAAATAGCTTAGAAACAGTCGCTTTATAGATTTATAGTATGAAATGGACGTTATAGACTATATTTGTAATGTTCTAGGGTACGCTTATAGGGGTTCAGCCCTATAAGGCCGGACGATTACTAAGTGTGGACGGTTACTAGGTGAACTCTTCTAAGCGCCAGCGTCGATCAGGCTGGAGCAGACCATGCTCACAGAGACCAGGTAGTAAGCGGCCTCCTCTACATGCACGAAGAGCTTGGTCTGGCTCATGGTGCGCTCAGTTGCAGCACGATCCTTCTCGATCTCAACGGAAGGGTGAAAATCGGTAAGTTTGAGAGAGAGCGCGTGCGGGCGGCTTTACTGATCCTGTCCCAGCGAATCTCGGCGATTCTTTCATCGAAAATCGACGGCTGAATCCCGATAGCGAGCGCAATGACATTCGTAGCCTCGGAGCTGTTATGATGGAGCTGATGGAGCCTATGACATATATCCTAGACGCTGGATCCACGAAGCTGAAAGACGCAGACAAGTGGAAGGATGGTCTTGGGATAGAAGATTTTCTAGCAGCAACGCAATATAAATCCTTGCGGGAGCTGAAAGAGGTAAGTTCCCTGATTGATCCTGATCCTGATCCAGGGACATATTCTGATGCAACAAGCATGACTTTCTACCGCAAGAACCTCTCGGGACGTGCCTCGCATCTCACGTCTTTTGCGCACTAAGAGCGGCCAGTTTAGGAGATTGGGACATCTTATCTATACAGTAAAGACAGGATCAGTATTAAGTTAAGGGCAATAGAAACTTTTTCAGATGTTGAAACATGAACACCCGGAATCTACATATCCTATTGCGTACTGGTAACCGTAAAGACACGTCATAAGATCAATCTATCATAACCATTCTTGGTAAGTCAGGTTGAAAGGCGTGTGGCTGGCTCGCGCTACGGGGACAGCTTGGATACGATGTACAAGGACTATGTATAGCGCTTCTTTAAAAAAGCCCCATGACTCGCTAGAATGATTGAAGGAACTGTGCTGACGTCCTACCTGCGATACTTTGGAGGAGTTGCCGTAAGTCGCACAAAGGCTTCCCAATGAAAACGCCACTGCCATTCCGCGCAATTATGACTCCCAATCCAAATTTCCCCTCGATCCCTTTCTGTTCTTTGCTGCACGTTTCTCCTTCACGAGGTGGTGAAGCATATCCAAGTCCGAATCGTTCGGGGCGGGAGGAGTACCCGTGATACATCGCCCACGGTAGTCTTTCGCTGCTGCTTCCAAGGCTTCACACTCAACCGGCCCCGGTTCTGCATGTCCCCGGTAGATTCTGATATTGGGGTCGGCAGGACGTGACGACTTTTCAGGGGAGATGAAAGCTACCAGGGTAAAGTTAGAGAAGAAATCTGAATGGTGTGTGAGGACACCCGGAGTTTGCGCTATCAAATGGGAAGTGGATCTCACCAGGATCATGATGGACATCTTCTTTCGTGCAAATGCTCACACCAGTGGGGTCCATCGCTCCTCCTGCGTTTTCCTCTCCACCTTTCAGACCCATTTGGATGTCTGACATGCTGGTCGCGTAAAGCTTCATTGAGTTGTCCAAATCGGCCGCCAACCGTCTCTCGGATGTGGTAGGTACCGTACGGGGAAACAAGATGGCCTTCGCTCAGAGCTCGGTCCCCAAATGCTGGCTCACTATTGTCGATCTCCTTGCGAGCTTTGCTTCCCAGCTGTGTAGCTGTACGTATTGAGAAGAATGCGTTTTCGAAGATCGCAAATATCTGTACTCTTTCATCAATAAGCAAATGTGCTCTGGACAACAATTCTTTCTGACCTCAAAGGGTAGACGTCGATTCCGTAGGCTCCACCATCCGCAAATAGCAGATGCCAATGCGACAACAGCCATTGAAGCACACGGCTTCACACTTTTAGCAAGAAAAGGGGTCCCGTGGATTTTGCGCTGACCCTGTTTGGTAGCAACGTTGATCTGCCAGTAAGCTAAACTGAAGATTTCCTTCGTCTTCCCAACGAGACCAGTCCCATTGCTCTTCGACTTCTTGAACACCAGCTCACTCATCTGAGACTGCGGTATAGATACTCCGAGCGTATTGGAACGAATATATCGTAGACGTCCCTCGTGAACTTGTACGCCGTCTGTATACCTCTGCCATCCTGATCAGTCATGGTCAAATGTCGATTGAGATGGTGGTTGAATGATGTATCGTTCCCGTTGGTAGTAGCGTAATGGCCGTAGAACTTTGCTCAACGTTGAGTGCTTCATCGCTACGATAGAGCAGAATGACCCAGGTCGGCCCTATATCACCAGTGTTATTTGTTCCGCGAGCAACGAGCGCTGCTATCAGACCTGCCATCAGCTCCTGAATAGCTCTTCTTGCGTTTCTTCGAATCAGTTGTGGAATGACGCTTGTCTCGTCCTCTCTTCAGGCGCCCTTGGAAAAGGCTGGGAACTTCGCTCATATCCTGGGCAAGTTCGTCGGCCGATGTTTCGGATTCCAGAGCAACCGGCGCAGCTGTAGACTGAGATAGCATGCTATGATCAGAGGACTCCAAGGTGGACATCTCCTGGGCTATGCCCGTCACCCTGCCATTGGCAGCTGCTATGAGCTCGTTCCTTCGTTCCTCCGCCCAGTCCCTTCCGTTTCTGAATGCGCCGGCTCCCTCCCGAAACCTTTCAGCAGTGTCAGTCATTGCGAAAGACCTGAGCTGAGTCATGTAGTATTCAGGATGATTCTCAGGATCTGTTGGCTTGGTCGGGTGATTTGTGTATACCTGAAGAGTGCCAGTGGCGCTGTGATAAGTGGAAGTAACGGTGTAGGCGTTGTCATCGTAAACTGTCTCGGGATTGTCAACTCTATATGCTCTGAACTTGTCAACACCACGGGCACCCATTACGCCGTCGGCTTCGACATAGCCAACCTAGAAAGCGCGATCGAACACAGCCAGGAGGCAGTAGACCTGACACCTACTGGCAACCCTGATCGAGCTGGCTACCTCAACAACCTCAGTGTCCGTCTCAGCACGCGGTATAAAAGAGAAGGGAGGCTGGAAGATCTCGCGCAAGCGATCAAACACAGCCAGGAGGTAGTGGACCTGACACCTACTGGCAACCCTAATCGAGCTAGCTACCTCAATAACCTCAGTCTCCGTCTCAGCACGCGGTATGAAAGAGAAGGGAGGCTGGAAGATCTCGCGCAAGCGATCAAATACAGCCAGGAGGCAGTGAATCTGACACCTACTGGCAACCCTAATCGAGCTAGCTACCTCAATAACCTCAGTGACCGTCTCAGCACGCGGTATGAAAGAGAAGGGAGGCTGGAAGATCTCGCTCAAGCGATCAAACACAGCCAGGAGGCAGTGAATCTGACACCTACTGGTAACCCTGATCGAGCTGGCCGGCTTAACAACCTTAGTGTCTATCTCAGCACGCGGTATGAAAGAGAAGGGAGGCTGGAAGATCTCACTCAAGCGATCGAGCATGGCCAAAATGCGACCAATTGTTTAAATAGCCCACCTTCGACACGTATTCGCGGATGTCTAAATGCTGTGAATTTCTTAGCCCAATTTCAAAGATGGCAAGAGGCGCGAGCTTTATCAGGTCGGGGCCTCGAAACTCTACCATTCTTGATCTCGAACCTTAGCTCAAAGCTTGATCAGGAAAACATGCTGAAATCGATTTCTGGCCTAGCCGCAATTGGCTGTGTAATCTCGCTAGAGTGTAGCGATGACGGTTTCGAAGCCATTAGAGTATTGGAATTGAGTCGAGGAACGATCAATCGGTTGGCCACTAATTCAACAGCTCAGATTTCAATGTTGTATCGTTTCGATCCGGACCTTGCCGAACAGTTCGAGGACCTTAGGTCCTTGATTAATGCACCAAGTGAAGGCAAGGAGACCCTCCGCAAAACCACTTTGTCCAGAGAATTTGCAATATCAAAATTACATGACTTGGTAGCACGCGTCCCTAGAGACATAGGATTTGAGGGTTTCCTAAATTTGCCCTCGAAAGTAGAACTGCTTGAAACTTCATTCGACCAAGTCACAGTTCTTTTGAATACAACTCGTTTTCGTACAGATGCTCTTCTAGTCCATAGCAATAAACGGATTCAGGTTCTGCCACTAAATAAATCTATCTTTCAACATTCAATAGATTATTACGACAGATTATGTGGTAGATTTGGATACAGCAAGCATCAGAATTGGAGAAGTTCTAACGAAGATATGCGGCAATTTTTAATCTGGTTATGGGATCAAATAGTTGATCCAGTTCTTCATGCATTCGGCTTCGGGCCATCAGAAATCCTGTCAAGGTCCAATCTCTCTGACAGTCAAATTAAGTCATCAAGTCTTACCCCAGACAGAAAAGCGGATAGATCCAAGGGTCTTGATCCAGAAATGTTAACAACTTATTTGGAACTCATGAAGCAACAGCCTAATATCGCAAGCACCGTAAGCTCGGCCAAGCCCTCTGAAACTCGCTCTAGAGCCATAATGAGGAAGGGTGTCCCCAAGTTCCCACGGATTCATTGGATTGGTGTCGGCCATATGGGTTGCTTTCCTTTCCATGCTGCAGGCTACGGATCGCAAAATCCTCCAAAAAATACCATGAGTTGCGCGATATCCTCCTATGCTTCAACACTGACGGCCCAGGCATATGCAAAACAGAAACCGGCAGCGCTGGAACCCAGCTCGTCCGCTCTATTGCTTGTGGCAATGCCACAAACACCCGGTCAACCAGATCTTCCAGGTGTAGAGGAAGAGGTTAAAATCATCCAAGATACCCTCCAGGGACTCATGGCTATCAAATTACATGAGCTGCAACCGGTAGATGTCATTCTAAAAGATTTGCCATTCTACAATATTGTCCACTTCGCCTGCCACGGGGACGCAGATCCCTAAAGCCCATTCCGGAGCGGCCTCCTGCTATGTGGAAGCGAACCTGAAAAGAGTTTTCATGAAAATACTAGGAACAGCGTGCTTACAGTGGAGACTATCAGCTCGATAAATACGCAGCGTTCCCTACTTGCCTTTCTGTCTGCCTGCTGTACCGCAGAGAATGCATCTTCAGTTCTTATGGACGAAGGAATCCATCTCGCAGGCGGTTTTCAGCTTGCTGGGTACCCGCATGTGATTGCGTCTTTGTGGGAAGCTGACGATGCTCTCTCTGTGGCCGTTGCTAAGAAGTTCTACCGTATAGTCTTCGCCGAGAGCGAAATTGTTGGGCATGACAAAATAGCCTACGCATTACACGACGCTGTTCTAGCCGCACGGCGAATTTGTGAGGATCCATTGTCTTGGGCTACGACCATACATTTTGGACCTTAGTATAGGATGGAATACATAATGTTGGAAAGTGATGTCGAGTGCTTTTTACCCTTTGTCTGTAGGAGAGTATTACTGTCAGTTGCTGTGATACTGTGGAAAGCATTACCCTTGGTCTGTAGGAGAGTATTACTGTCAGTTACTGTGATACTATGGGAAGCATTACCCTTTGTCTGTAGGAGAGTATTACTGTCAGTTGCTGTGATACTATGGAAAGCACAAGGCTATAAAAGAGATCCGACAGAGAGGATGTAAGAAAGCGCTCGAGCGGGATTACCTAATACAGGGTCGCTTATGCATGCTTAAGATCGCTAGTGTATTAGCGTATACGCTAATCTATTACGCCTTGGGCGGGAGGCTGGCGTGCAGGGTAGCGTCTTCAAAAATTGGCAGCCGTGTTCTCTCATGATAGGAATGTCATACTATGGTCCCGACACTTGCGGATAGTCAACAGTTGTAATGAAGCAGGGAGTGACAGCTGAAGCAGCTCTAGATACTACAAACGAAACGATCGACGGCAGCAGCAAAGCCGCGGTAATTTTCCTTACTGCACACTGTCTACGGTGTAGAAATGGTTGAAGAACAGTGACACATTGACCATAAACTCACAGACAGGCAAGGGTAAGACTTGAGATGCCGAAAGTACGAAATCGTGTCGCCACGTAGTGATTCTCGCGACACAGTGAGGGATGTTAACGTCCCCCCCTGGGTGGCGGAAAGCCCCCCGTGCCGGAATGAATCCATTGTTCAGGCATCTCCCATCTCCCCCCCGCATTTCCATCAAATTATGATTAAAATACAATTTTCTTAAGACATATCTCTTTAGATAGTAGTCTATAAGCTAAAAAATATAGCAGCGTTTATTATATAGTCGCTCGCTTCTTGTCAAGCATAGAGAACTATATTAGCTTTACACCCCTGCTACACTATTATTATCTTGAGAATTTTAAATTTCGGAGTATTAAATTAATAGTTCTATAATAAAAGAAGGTCATCCTAGCTTTAGAGATACTTAACCTTTGAAAGTATGCACTCCGAATTCATCCGTGTAGATAGGTTTATAGCGAATCTTAATATTTAGGTTTAGCGCGTTTATATAGTCACGTATTAAATAGCCAGCTATCTGTATTTTACTTAATAATACACCTAGCTGACTCGTATAACGCTTTTCTAGAAACATCTATATGCGGTTACGTGTTAGAAACCCCGACGTATATACGTATTTATTATTACTAGCTATCTCTTATACCTTTCCTATCGCTATAATCCCTAAAATAGACTGAGCTAGCCCTAATACTAATAGTAAGTTGACTTATTATAAACGAAGCTTTTATTTAAACGAGATAAAAAGGCCCCTCTTTCTTAGCTCCGAGGATATAGTATAATATAATGCTTTATCTAATCGGCCTCGCTTTCCTTTAGTAGTTGCCGGATTATTTGCTGCAGAGTAACTAGTCCTAGGTTCCTATATCAGCTATTCCGTAAATGCCGCCGTAGAAGACAATGTATAGGGATGATTAGCGTCTAAGATTCGGGAGGTAAATACATTTATCTATTAAATCGATAGCCTTTATATTTCGGCCTTGCTCCTTCTAGGTGAAGGCCAGATTAGCTATACTAGTCAGCGTATTAGGATGCTCCTCGCCTAGTACCCTCTTCCTTATCTCTATTACTTGCACCTCCAGCTCTTCTACCTCCTTCCAGCGTCCTTAATTCCTATATATCGAGGCCAGATTAGCTATACTACTTAGCGTAGAGGGATACTCGTTACCTAGTACCCTCTTCCTTATCTCTATCACTTATATATGTAGCTCTTCGGCCTCCTTCCAGCGTCCTTGAATCATATATATCGAGGCCAGATTGGCTATACTAGTCAGCGTATCAGGATGCTCCTCGCCTAATACCCTCTTCATTATCTCTATTACTTGTACCTCTAGCTCTTCGGCCTCCTTCCAGCGTCCTTGATTCATATATGTTGAGGCCAGATTAGCTATACTAGTCAGCGTGTCGGGATGTTCTTCGCCCAGCACCTTCTTCCTTATCTCCATCACTTGCACCTTTAGCTTTTCGGCCTCCTTCCAGCGTCCTTGATTCATATATGTCGAGGCCAGATTGCCTATACTACTCAGCGTATCGGGATGTTCTTCGCCCAGTACCTTCTTCCTTATCTCCATCACTTGCACCTTTAGCTTTTCGGCCTCCTTCCAGCGTCCTTGATTTATGTATATCGAGGCCAGATTGCCTATACTGGCCAGCGTATCGGGATGCTCCTCGTCTAGTACCCTCTTCGTTATCTCTATCACTTGCACGTTCAGCTTTTCGGCCTCTTTCCAGCGTCCTTAATTCATGTATATCAAGGCCAGATTGCTTATGCTGCTCAGCGTATCGGGATACTCCTCGCCCAGCACCCTCTTCCTTATCTCTATCACTTGCACCTCCAGCTCTTCGGCCTCCTTCCAGCGTCCTCCTAAATTATATGCACTACCGACCATGCACATACTGCTCAAAGTCTCCTTGTGCTCTTGACCAAGTATTTTCTTCCTCACTTTCATCGCCATTTCGGACAGGTCGACGGCCTCAGTTATATTCCCTTTCTTACATGCGTACCATGCCGCATGATATAGCAGTGAAGCCCATTGTCTCAATGAACCCTCCGCCTTTGGTCGTTGTATAACTGCCGATTTCGCATGGGGAAAAAGTGCTTGGCAATATGTCCAATTCTTATGCTCTCCGGTCGGGAACTCGGCGGAAAGATTCTTAATATAACACTGTTTCCACTGCTCGAGCTTTCTGTTGGCCTCCAACCAATTTCGCGTAGCCAGTTGCACTAATGCATGCATTTCAAAGGTTCGATCTATACTAACGGAGAGGAATGAGTAGTCCCTTAACGTCTGCACGTCGTCTTCAAACCCATCATCGTTACTATATTCCGATGTATTATCTTCATTATCTTCTTCTTCTTCTTCTTTTTCTCTGCTATCATACTCATCGCACTCTTCCTGGCTTCCGTGACCATCTCCACTTTCGGCTCGCTTCCGAACCAGGGCTTCAGGGATACCCTGTCGGTCAAAGAAGCTCATTAGCGACAGCAAGTCGGCTGCCGATGGCCGGGTCCGGTAGATATGTTCAAAGGATATCTGCCATGTAATAATAATAGAGTTCTTGGCCTCCCAGTCTCTCCGGAGCTGGCCTCCCTCATGTTTTAAAAGACTCGTCTTCTTGCGATCGCTTTTCCGGTAGTCTTCAAGATATCGCTGTACGGAACACCGTGGTGCCTTCCGAGAGATGTACGCCGCCGCTTGAGCGATAGCGAGCGGCATAAACTCCAGTACTGCAACTAACTCCGCAGTGTCATCGCCCTGATCGAGCGGCCCCAGCTTCTTCTCGAGCAGTGCCAGCGCGTGCGATGGGGCCATTGGTTCCACTGCGATTATATCCCTCTCTTCGACCAGCTTCAAAGCTGCGCTTCGGCTCCGCGTCGTGAGCAGCACCCGCCCGTTCTCACTCCATGGTAAATACGAGGCCAGCGGCTGCGAGCCTCTTGAATCCAAGGCGCTCTCTTGCACTCCCAGCCGAGATTCTCCGCTCTCGACCAGGAAACGAGCATCATCGACGTTGTCGAGAATAAGCAACCACTGCCCATGCTTCCCGTCCCGCAACCAGTCACAGACCAGCTTGAAGACGTTGGCTCTGGGGTCCTGCCGGCCAGAGATCTTCGCCTGGTCGGCAATATCTCGGTAGCTCTGCTCGAACCGTGCTGTATTACCGGCGTGGATCCAGAACACCCAGGTTTTAGGCGATCTTTCTCGGGCTTGGTAGCCGTATTCAATCGCAAGCTGCGATTTCCTGCCTACCCATTAGCACCGTAGACCAGCCGCGTCTGGTACAACTGGTCTCCGCTTACCCAACACCGCCTAGACCGACGAGCGCCGTCCGAGACGCGGGCGAAGTATGCCTTTCCTTTAGCTGATCAAGGATACTTCCATGCTCAACGAAGTCGGGGTCACGTGGAAAAGGGATCGAAGCTGATGGAGATGGCGGTGTTTCTGATCGTTCTGTTGATGACACGGCGCGGCGGTCAATATGGCTCTCGGAGGCGTGGTAGAACTAGTCCCTCGGGCATGCTTACTGAGATAGTAGTATTGATTATGCTGATTATCTAGCCTTTTATTAGGAGCTGATAGTTTGCGTGATGGTGAGAGTAACATACCGATATTCACGTTTCCTCTAGCTTGGTTGGTAACAGGGCCCTTGTTATTCATCATATCCATTGTAGGCTACTTGCTTTGCAGAGATCGCTACTTGTAAGGATCACTGGTCCTTTTCTTAGCTATGATAACGAAGGGAAGCTGTCTCGCCAAGGCCCTGCTGAACCACCCCACTTTGCTAGATGAAACTAAAACTACAGAAGCGCCGGAGCAGATACATTTTCATACAGGGCTCAACCAAAAGGAGCCAAACCTACGATGAGGCTAGAATGAACTCCTAAATGTTTAGCCGTCCGCTTCTAGTGGGGTATGCAATCCACAATTCTCACAGCTAGGCCTTGACATCTATACCATTGCCTGCAGAGTACAGACGTGTTTACGACTTCTTTCCTCAAACAAGCCTGATCGTCCCAGCATCCCAGGAAACCAATCAATGGCACAATACGGTTTAATCACGTGGTATGATGGAGACAAGGCAGAAATGGAGTAAGTGTACGAGTTCATACTTACACTATCCTCTTGAGCTGACTTCAACAGCGTCGTCTTCGTCCACGGCCTTCGAGGGGATAGGAAGTTGACTTGGACCAAAAATGAAGTGACTTGGCCGCAAGAACTGCTATCGAAAGATATTCCAAAGAGTCGCATATTAAGCTTCGGCTATGACTCTGGGATTGTATACAGGGATACCGAAAAGGTCACTCAGGGCAGCCTTGAAGACGATGCACGACAGCTCTGCAGCCTCCTCGACGATTTACGCAAACAGACAAATACTGTAAGATATAATATGTGGACTCGGGACTGCTTTAAAGATTAATTGTTTTCTTAGACTGATCGCCCGATTATTGTGATAGGCCATAGCCTTGGTGGCCTTGTTCTCGCTCAGGTAGTCTATGGCGGCGACCGAGCCGCAGAAGGAGACAGCATCGACTCGATCGCGCAAAAGATCAAAGGAATGATATTCCTTGGAACGCCATTTTACGGTTCTAAAATTGCTGGGTGGGGTGAAGTCGTCAGGCGAGTCGTCGACCTCTTATGGAGGACCGATCGAAGCACCTTGAAAAACCTCGAAATAGATGGAGAGAATCTCAAGGGTCTTCGAATCGGTTTCCCGGAAGTTATACGTAAGCGGAATAAGACTTCGGCTAAGATTGCGGTTGTCTTCTTCTATGAGAGGAAGGAGACTTATAAAGTTGTACGTACTGAATCTTGAACCGCAACTCTCATACTGGATACTAATAAAGATGGTCAGTGGGTTTTCAAGGAGGAAGATGCATCCTATCCCGGAGTTGGCGAAATTTTGCCTATGCTAGCGAATCACATTGACATCTGCAAATTCGATAATGAAAATGACGATGGATATAAGCAAGTGAGAACAAAGATTAAGCAAGCTATGGAAGCGACTGGAATCACCGAGTCGTATAGGGTAAGGGATAGTTCAAGCGAGATGCCTTTAACAGGACCGAGCTAACAACGCGGGAACAGGGAGGCAATACTTATACTATCAATAACGATGGACAGATTACCAATCTTGCTCAGGGTGACATAAAAATCGATTCTCAAACCAATCATTATGGTTCGACGAAATAGAGCTCCAGTGACAAAAAAGGCAGCGGAGAGCAAGTTCAGTTGCTGGAGACAACGACGGCTCTTATGTCAACTTTTTTCACAGAAGAAAGAGCGATTTGGACTAATTTCAAATTTTTGTATCAGCAATATGCAACTCCCAGCGTAAGATCACATTAAAGCACCAACACTCTCCTAATACATCCGCGCCACCGGGGCTCTAAATGGCGCCCCTAGGGTTTTCATCGACTCCACTTCGCTCATCCGCGCCACTTTGTTCTTTGGCACCAATGAACCCGCCACTTCCTTTGGCAAAGCCGCCTGCGCCTCAGCTTCTGGCTCTAGCGTATGAATCTTGCGTTTCGGACCACGTTTTCCCTTGCCCGCGATAGCTTTCTCCTTCGCAGCACGCTTCGCTCGTGCCTCCTCAAGGTCTTCGAAGCTCATCACCTTCGCCTTCCCTAAGACTACTGATCTGGTCGACCGGCGGACTTTGGCTTCGCTGTTTATCTTGGACAAGAATCGATTTTGATCCTGAAAGAGGATTTGTTTGGCAAATGATATTTGAGCGGCACTTGCGAGCTTTTGTATGTGCCTCTGTATGCGGTCTTTGCTTGGCTCATTAAGCTCCTGTTTAATTATATTATGCAACGACGTAAGAGCCCCTATTGTCACTGGCGTTACAGGGGTTATAGGGGTTTGCAGTACTTGTTCTTGCGGACAAGATACCGCCTCATTAGCATTCGGAACGGTGAACTCCATAGGGGGCTTCGGTGTGTGTCGGAGCACTCTCTCTGGATTGAACGGAAACAAACCAGTTGCGGCCCATCCGGCCATGATGTTCCTGTTAATTAACGCCCTTTCCCTTGCAGGCTTGTATAGAGAGGTAAAATGCTCTTTACCAACTGTGTCTAAGCCTCCTTGATACAGTCGTTCAACCTCGCCGCGATATGCTGTCTTTAATGGCGCAAAGACTCCGACATCGCAGGGCTGGAGCTTATGAGAAGTATGAGATGGGAGTCGACATAGGAGAATATTGTTTTGAAAGCAAAACTCTAAGACCTCGAGCGTCTCATGTGTTCCGAAGCCGTCGCAGATGAGTACTCGAGGTTTCTGGTTAGCTCGTTCTTTGGTCTGGGGATCAAATACACGCGTAAGCCACTCCAAGCTGATTTTGGAGTCGTTATATCCATTTTCTGAATATGCGTAATGCCATCTAGGGGTTGAACACGTGGTCCATTTGCTTCGGTGGGTTGAAGCTGGCCAGATTATAAGCGGGAGCAGCGACCTACCGTCAGCACCTATACACTCGATAGCAGTTACCGTTGTCCGTTTGACGCCCGCGCCTCTGTAATCTCGCAGGTCATCCTTACCAACAAGGACTTTAACAGAGCCGAGCATGCTTAGCATGACTCCCATCTCGTCCATATTGTAGACATTCTGTGGTAGAATAGCTGGATTTTGTATTACTTTTCCAATTACCTCGAACTAGCATATGATCTTATCGTATGTATTATTTTCATGACGTTTCCAGTCTATCGACCTAACTTTTCTTGCTCTGAGTTCTGGATGACGTTTCTCGAAGCCTCGAGCCCAGTTCTTACCTGGGGGCTTATCCGTCGTCGTAGAGCGCTGGCGGGCAAGGCTGAAGGCTAGCGAAGGTATATACTTTATTCGGACAGGATGCCCAAGATTTGACAATAGTAACAAAAACGTAACAAGAGCTTTCTCTTCCTCTGTAGTAAGGTATTGTTGGCGTTGCGCCTTTTCCCTGATGGACGGCCGTCCATGTGCGCGATAATAGAGCGTGGTAAGAGGGACATCGCCCCGTTCCGATAAGGCAGCCCATGTTCTAGATACATCTGGAGGGAGGTCTTGTGCCAGGATTTGACTGGCTCGGTCCACGTTAGCGATCATTGCGATATGAAGGGCATGACAACTGATGGACATTGAGTGCATGCAACCGCCAGGATGTCTAAAATAGCCAGCACGTGACGCATATAGATGTTTCTAGAAGAGCGCCACACGATGAGTCAGCTAAGAGTATCGTTGAATTAAATACAGATGAGCTGCGATTTAATACGCTACTACGTAAGCCCGCTAAACCTAAAATCAAGATACGCTACAGACCTATCTATACGGATAAATTCGGAGTTCATGCTTTCAAGGGCTGAGTATCTTTGAAGCTAGGACAATCTTTTTTAATCATAGAACTATTAATTCAATACTCCGAAATTTAAAAGTCTGCAGATAATTATGGTGTAGCAGGGGTGTAAAGCCATTGCAGTTCTGCATGCTCGACAAGGAGCGAGCGACTACATAATGAAGACCGCTGTATTTTTTTTGGCTACAGACTACCATCTAGAGAGAAATGTCTTAAGAAAATTCCATCTACATCATAACTTGATGGAAATGCGGGGGAGAGATTTGAGATGCCTGAACAATGGATTCATTCCGGCACGGGGGGGTTTCCGCTACCTAGGGGGGGACGTTACCCTTCTGGTTGAATGGAGCAAGGCTCCCCCTTGTAAATTTTAGCAGGCCCCAATCATCTTGGTATGCGACAACTAGATTAAGGAAAATCAAGGCCGCTAATAGAAGCAGCTACCTTAATACACTCTATAATCAGATTTCGCATTTGGTTTTTAAGATCATTTAGGTAGCTAGGATAAATTTATAGTCCGTGAGAAAATGACTCTTAATCACCGTCTGACATCCAAAATCCCGAAGATCCCTCCGGACGAGAAGAGCCAGTCTCTAATGCCGAGTTAGAGGTTGTCTCTTGATATATAGGCAAACTAGAACTGCTACCCGGACCTAGTTCCTGAATCTTTGTCTTCACGGTATTAATTATCCTGCAAAAATTCCCGCTTGCCGGACTAGTACTGAAGTTATAGAGATCCTATAGAACGTCTATCATGTCGGCGGAAGAATATTGTAAAGAACAGACAGCCCTTAGAGGTGAAAGACTATTTTTACTAGGCTTTATGACAATTGCCCTACTCCGAAGTAACTCCTTAATAGTAGGCCGCGTATCGGACAGCGGATAGTAATAGTAAGCCCTAACTAGTGGAGTCTCTCCGTTAAAAGAGTACTTATTTGGATTAGCATGTTCAAGGATTACTTTCAGTATAGATAGCCCTTTTTCCTTGCACCACCCACGATCGTGGTGCATTAAAGCCTGGAGTAGGGTCGGATAGTTTGGATCGGTATCTTTCCACTCGGCGTCCCTTTAGAGCAGTAGCTTGATTGTAGAAGAGTTAAAATTATTAATAGTAATTACGATCGGTGACTTAGTAGATACCGCAGGCATATAGCCTCGTGGACCGTCGTAAGTCGAAATGCTCTTGTTGATATCAGCTCCGTATTCTAGCAGAATCTCAAGTATCTTCTTATTGTCCGGGTCCTTACCGTTACCGCGCTTACTTATTATCGCATGACAGAGGGGAGTGGCTCCCCAGAGCAGATTATCAGGATCTTGGATTTAGGCGTTGACGTTAGCCCCTTTCTCCAGTAGCTTCCGCGTCGTTTCAATATTACTTGCCTGACTTGACTACATAAGCGGTGTCTCATTAGTAACAGGTCCATCTACTTCGGCGCCATAAGATATCAGAAGCTTAATTGCGTCGGTAGAGCCGTATACTACAGCGTCGTGTAAAGGAGACTCTAAACCCACGTCCGCTCCCTCGGCAAGTAGCAGGCGTAAGATATCAGGAAATTTGACCGCTTCTTAAAGTGGTGTTATGTTTTCACGGTGAGCTCGGGAGTTGATATTAGCACCGTGGTTAAGAAGCAGATGAGCTGTATCTTTATATCCGCGTTTAACGCTATAGTGGAGTAGAGTTATACGCGCGCGCTAACGCTCCATATACTCTAAAGCGGCCGTATCTTCTAAGCTAGCACCTTTGCTTAATAAATATTCCACTACCGCATAGCGACCATTTACAGATGCGAGATAAAGAAGTAAAGTCTTAAAGGATGAACCTATATAGGTATCTCTAAAGCGATCGAGTCTCTCTAGTGAGTACGCAAGCTATACCACGAAAAGATAATCTGCCGGTGCCTCCCACGCGGCCTTCCCTACGTACTTAGTAAAATTAACCTTATCTAACTTCCTAATCGCTCTTCTTATTAAATCGTGAACGATATATCGGTACTATTCTAGATACTATTAAGCATTTATATTAGGAGAAGGCTAAAGGACGTACGATTAATATTCGAATAGTTACGTAAGTCTTTATATGCCTTACGCGATTTAATTGACTAAGTGCCTTAGAATTCTCCCTTAGGAGTATCGGTACTCAGCTAGTCGCCAATTAAATCCGAAAATACGTTGTCTAGTATCTCTAGCGGAATATCTTGAAATATTATCTTGGACTATTCGCTTTATATATATGGACTCTGCCCTTCGTAGACTAGAGAATAATCTTAATTCAAAGCAGACTGCGATAAGTCTGTATTACTACTACTACTAGTAGTTCTTTTACTGCTGCTCTCTATAGAACTGCTACCTGTACAGATAATGTATTGCTGACTGGGCTCCATTAGTTACTGCCCCCTAGATTATTACTACTTTTCGAAACTGAAGTTGTCACGGAGGTTCATTATGAAACGGACTTAACACTCAGCCTCGTTTCCCCTCGACCTGTGGTTCGGTTTAGGATACTATGGGATGGCACCTTATACCACGACGCTGACCCTTTAAGTCCCTTAGCCTATTCTAACCCGTCTTCTTCCGGCCTCTGCTCTGCCGACTTAATGTCTACTGATAGCTGATCTCCAGGTCTAGAATAGATATCTTCACCGTTAATCTATACCCTTAGTCCCTCTATCAAGCCACATATGGCGTTCTCGTTCTTATCCTTATAGGTATTTATTTTTCTGAGTCGGTCGAGTGTTACTCCTCCTACCACCTTGGTAGTAATACCTTCCTCGTCGTAACGCAGTACTCTTATACCTATTACGTCGACCTTCTCTAGCCACTCGCCTAGTACGGCAGGCTACCCTTAATGGCGTAGATATTTGGGCGACCCGTACTAAACCTATAATAATTGGGCTGGAGATTAGATTTATATAGGTGATCCGAAGCTTTACTATAATAATAGTTTGGATTAAGCTGAGCGTTTATATAAATTTATAAAAAAGGGGTATTATAGTTTATTACTCGGGCTTAAGATTACTGGTCTTTTATACGGTCGACTATTATATATAGGTCCTGGCGACTTAATACTAACCTGCGAATATCTTATCTATAATATTACTCCAGTACCGTCGATTACTAAACTCGTCTGGTATAGTTGATATATTTCATGCTTTAGCATGGATACCCTTGTAATTATAGCTAGGTTAATAGGTTATCAGTACATTTTAGAAGCGTAAGGCTTTAGTAGGTAAAGACTACTAACGTCCGTCCCTAGGTCGAGAGACCCACCCCGTCGCGAGACAAACCAACGCTTTAGACTTCTGAAGTCTCTCTCTCAAGTCTATGAAGATAGAAAGCGAATAACTTGGCAGGGCGGGACGGGTTAATCCGTCACCGAAGTCCCCGCCAAGTCTTAACTATTCAAACCCTCCGCCGTAAGTTACACCACATTATCCTCACCTTCGTTATCCTACGATATTAGTAGTATTAAATAATTTACTATCTTAATAATCAGGTTAGAGTGATCTTACGATACTATAAATAGAGTATAAATTTACACGCTCCGTCGTCGTAATAGGGAAGCTGGCTAAGGAATCCTCTCGAATACCACCGTCTAAAGGGAATTCGCCGTTTAAATATATCGATCGAAGTCTCACGATATTAGGCCGGACATCTGACGTATATAGTAAGCGAATACGAGAAGAATTCCTTAGTCAACGTGAATTTATTATATATTAAATCAAAGAGGTAGAGATTAAAGTAGATAGACGGTTTAATAAGATAGAGAAGCGGTCTGAGGATGCGGAGGAGAAGATACACGGACGGTTTAAAGAGGCGGATAAGAAGATAGATAGACGGTTCAAGGAGATAGATAAGAAAATCGAAGAGGTGGATAAGAAAATGAGAGAGTACCTTAGTTATATATAAAATGCGTCACGGAATATCTTACGCACTAGAGGATAGGAAGCGATCTCTCCCGTGGGATTATTTAACCCTTAGGGTGGAATTTATATCCCGAAATATTTCCCTCGCACCGTGAGGCACTTCTAGAGGCTTAAAGATCCTCTATAGAGTAAGTAACCCGCAGGGAATATATTAGATAGTGCGACTTATAAGTAGAATAGTATATCACCTAGTATATCTTATCCGCTTCTATAATATTCAAGGATACGAAGAGTAGGGCAGGGATACGGATAGTATTAAAGGGGATAGCGATTCAGATAATTTAAGCAAGTCGTCAGTATTAATAATACTACTAGAAACGGTAGTTTAATCGAACCCTAAAATTACTTATCGAGTATTGGCGGCGTAACTAGGTTTGGCGTACGATAAGATCCAGAGGTTTATAGAAAGAGCTAAAGAATTTAGTCAAGCTTAACTAACTAAACGTAATAAACGAAGACAGGAGTAGTAGACTAAAGAAAGGAAGTAACGCAGTTTTAAAATGTCACTAGAAGAAGAGGGAACCGAAGTGATAAGTCCCATTAGACCTTTATTATCTCAAGGAAGGACTAGGTAGTTATTTAGAGATTCGCTTAGGGGTGAAGCTTTTCGTCCTTATTACAGAGTGCTCCTACTATTCTATAACTCAGGTATATATAGATACACTTCAGGGGATAGCGGTTCCGGCACGGCATTATACCACACGATCTTTAACTAGTACGATTACGGCCCGTTTTACGAACTTCTTAGTCTTCTAAAACGTCTTTGACCGCCACCCTTTAACCTAACTATGGGGCGACTAGGCTAGCCGTAGGGTCAAGGTCGGCGCCGGTCGTGACTCCGTACGTTGGAGTTCTAAAGATGCCAGGCCCATCGATTACACTTAAATATTGTCTCGATAGCCCGCTTAGTTCGATGCACCGGTATATAGGGAGGTGGAAAGAAGGGGTGTATATGCGGTTGTTTAGCGGTTTATATCCGGATTAGAGGGGCGATAATAATAGTTACTGTTGAAATAAGCCATATATAAAGCTCTAGCTAAGCTTAGTAGTCACTTTCATATATAGGCTATATTTAAAGGTCTACAAGATTATATATATTTCAAACCCTCCTCTAAACTCGAAGCGCTCGGCTTAATATAGACTGTAGTAACGGTAAGTAAGCTGGAAAGTAATTAGAGAAAGACATGTGGATGCTAATCGCAAGGCCATAAAGAGTACTAAGCTATAGCGAATTAGGGTATAGTCTAGAGTAATAAAACTGATTAAGCGCGTAGAGTAATCCTGTAAACCTGCGCTGTGTAATTTTTAAAGTGTACCACTATCTCTAGTAGTACCTCTTTAGCTACGCATATGGGATAGTGATAAGGGATTAGGTCGTTACCTTTATAACCCTTAAGGTACTTGTCGACGTGATCTATTATAATACTAGGTCGGGTAAACTCGTATATACGCTCGTCGTAGGTTTTTCGCTCGTCACCTATATAGATAGGATATTGAGTCGGTCGGTAGACTAAGGGAAAGGTCTCCTAGCTGTTATAAATATACTCGTTAGGGACCTCGGGAAGCGCCTCTAAAGGATTAGACATGCGTACGTAGTTTGGTGTAGCTTCTAATCGACGGCGGCGCGTTACTTCTTGCCTAGTATATAGAGTAGCCATCGTTTAGATCGTATTACCCCTCCTCGCGAATTTTTCCCCGTCTATTAAAATAGAGGTTTAATCATATAGTAATCGCATAATTAAATCCCGCTCGGGGAGGTTATATATTATAGGCGGTGCTAATAAAGTATTACTAACGATAGATAAATTATTAGTACCGAGATCGTTGAATTAAGCTTCGAGTATAAGGGTATCAGCCTCTCTAAAATGGCATCTACGCTCTCGAGCAAAACACTTGTTCCGTAAGTTCTCTTTCAAGGTGTGTCGAGCGGCATCCATAGATACTTTTTCCTTTAGATCTAGGTCCGTGCTAGGGGTAGCACGGACCGAACTATACTTCGTCCTAAGCTCCTTAGTAAGAGCTTTAGTCCGCTTAGATAGCTGGTTGACCTTAGGATTGTTCGCGACCTTCTTAGAGCCCTTATCCGAGCACCTGGTTGGCGTAGTACGGTCGGCGGTTAAGATTAAACGTCGAGTAAGCCTTTAAACCACTCTATCGGAGGGGCGCTCTAAGAAGGCGGCTTAAGTGTTATACCGTACCTCTTGATCTAGATACCTTTTTATTATACCCTCGGCATCACCCGTAGTATGGTCGAATATCTAGTTCCTTATAGAATCTAGCGCCTTGCCTATACCGTTTAATATTCGTCAGTTATGCTTACTAAGATTAAGGAAATTAATAGGGTGACTTTACTATTAACGGCATTTATTAGCCCGCGCCGAATAACGTACTACGTGAAAGGGTGCTCTAGACCAGCGCTAATACCGAGCCCCTTGAGATAACGACGCCAGGTACTAGACTTCAAAGGTTGCGTCGCTGATATAATCCAAACGCCTACGCAGTTCTCAGGCTAACGGAATAGAGGGATGTTTACTATACTCGACTTCCAGCTTAACCTAAGGCTATTCCTATACTTAGGTATCTTTATGCGAAAAATATTTAAAGGATCCCTATTAATAGCATTAACTTCGAATACCTTGTCGTGGACTACTAAGGCGAGGAGGTAGTCGAGAATATAGAATATTAGGTCGTTCTCTCCCTCGAAAAGAAAGGTCTTTCTGTAGAGATAGGTCAGCAAACAAGTAGAATTATCTAGGATAGAGCGCCTATACTAAAGACTTAGACCTCCTCTTCGCTCCTTTCGTGTGGATGAGGGTTACTTTCGTAGCGAGGATGTTAGGGCCTTCTAAGACACTGTTGCGTAGTAAAAGCATCATGATCTCGTTATAGCATATAGACTCGGTCTTCCTAAGGTGTGTGTTCATACTATTACTGCTGTGCGCTATAGAATCGTCAATATCAGACTCGCTGTCGAAATCGGATTCTTCGACGGACTCAGTGTCACTGGGCTCAATAGTACTAGACACAGTACCCTTGTTGTCGGTATTACTAGACTCAGTAGTCTTGTTATCAGTATTATTGGACTCGGTCCCGCCGTTAACGAATTTCTTTTCGCTTATATCGAATAGTAAGACGGGCCTACACCCAGTATATAAGGCTAGGAGGATTCCCGTCGCAACCTAGACACGCTGGTGTTCGTCCCGATAGGTGGTGGAGTCGTAGACCTAGTAAGTAAAGAGGATATGATAGAGATCGTCGACGCCTATAACTGGCTTTGTCCTTACGAGCTTTCTCAGCCTATATTTACTAATGAGTTGCTGCTTAAACTATATATTAAAGTTAGTGTTTGAAGGGAGAAAGAATATATAGGGGGGGAGACTAATATTTAAAACGTCCTTATTAATTCTATCGTCAAGGATGTCGGTCTAGTCGGCGATATGCATCTTGAGCTGTTGCTAGTAGAGTTATAGGCTCCTAGCAGACTCGACCCCTAGGTATTGGTCTAGGGTCTATTGCAGAAATATTTTGAGATGCTAGGCTTCCGGAGGCGAACTTCGAAAATCGGGTTCGACGTGGGTTAATTTATAGTATCTGGATAGTCTATAAGTACGTTCCCCTTTACGCGTGGATTTATAGTACTACTTACGCCTTCTATTTCTATAATAGTAATTTAATGCCCTCCGTGGTCTTATCGGCTCGTGGTGGCATAGTCCGCCCTAGGGCCTAGAGCGTCGCCAGGCGCTTCTTATAGTATTGAGGATGGCGCTTACTATATTCCTTCCGTCCTCAGGAGGTTCGTTTAATCGATATAGTAGAGGTAAAGTGGGAGCGACTCGCTCGAGGACGAGAACGTAGTGGAAACGGGAATTTGGCGTCAGGTATGAAGGTGTTGAAGGTATGTCGGTGCCGATCTGCGTTCGAGGGTATTAAAGGGAGGAATGCCTAGAGGTATCTAAGTCTATAGGGGCCTGCTCGAGTAGAGAGTATAACCCGAGGGGTAGAGCTATCCTTAATAGATATATCGGGAGTAACCCTGCTAGTATCGTTCTGTAATTATCTCAAGGTGAACCGCCGCTCGTACTGGAGCTGAAGGGCCTTGCTAGCGCAGTGGGCCCGGGCGGCACCAAACTTCCAGCTGCTACCTGGGCCCCGGCCACCTAGCCGCCGGTCCGGGGACCCTAGCCTATCCGAGCAGCCTAAAGCGGCTCCAAAGGCGGCCGGAACTGGACGGTCGAACAGCGCCAAAGTGCTTAAACATATATAATTAAGATATTAAGGGGAATTATAAGATCTTAATAAAGGTATAATAAATATACCTTTATTAAGTAAATATATATAAGATAATATTTACCCCTTATAAGTATAACTTAATCTATTTATTAAGGAGTTTAAAGAAGTTTAATATAAAGGTAATAATAGACTTTAAAGTAGTAGTAGTAGTAGTAGTAGTAGTAGTAGTATCTTTAAAAGTATTAATAAGTATCTTTAAACTTTATATTAATAATAAACTAAGATAGAGCTTATATATTAATAGGATAAAATTAAAGATAAAGATATAAAAGTTAATTTTATTATTTATTATTAACTTAATATAAAGTATTATATTTAATAAGATAAAATAAAGTTATAATATTATAATCTAGTTATTAATAACTTATATAATAGAGATATTAATAGTAGAAAAGGCTAATATTATAATATTAAAGATTATATAAAATAGGTAGTTAAGAATAGTACTTAAGGCGTTTAAAGTAATTAATATATAAATATTCGAAATATAATTAGGGGTCCTATTAATAAAGATAAGCTTTAATTAATTAATATTATATATATTAATAATATAAGAGGTCTACCTATTAATTAAAAAAGGAAACGCGGGAATCTATTATAAGTTAAAAGGAAAAATAGGAAGGAAGAAAAAAGTTATAAAGATATTAAATAAAAGAGAAGTAGTTTTAATAAAAAGAGTCCTTTAAATAATAGTAGAAGGAGAGGATATTATTATAGTAGCAAGTACCTAATAGACTACTTTAATTATAATTATATAATTAATTGTTAGAGAAGCGAAGCCTCTTACAGGTATAAAGTAGCCTAGCGGAAGCTTCCGCTCTTTATAAGCTAGCTAGCTACATATATAATAATACCGTTATAAAGAAAGTAAAGTAACGACTATATTATAATTAAGGCCCTTATTACCTTTAATAACGTAGTTATTAATATTTTTAACCGTTATACTTATTTACTATATCCTAAGTATTATATAGATTATTTATATTATACTAGAAGTTATACTTATAATTATAGCCTTTCTACTTAACTAAATACTAAATCTTTTAGCTAGAAGTCTATTTACTAATAATTACCTTAATTTTATAGTTATTAGCTATATCTATTAGGCTATCCGTCTTATTTACGGGCGGAGGCTAATAATTACGCACCTAAGTATAAGGATTAGAGGACTTTAGTAATAGCTTAAGCTAAGTAATTAATATAATAGGGTAAATATATATAATAGGACTTAGCTAGAGTTAGTATACTAATAGGCCTACCTTTTTAATAATCTTAAAGGGCCCTATATACTATTAATATAAATTTAAATTAGTAATACTAGGTATATAATACCCCTCTCTAAGTCTAGGATAGGCTTTATCCCCTACTACTATTAATAGTACTTTATACTTACTATTATAATAAGTTTTAATAAAGATATTAGTAAAAGCTATCAATTCTTCTACCTAGTCTCTTTTAAGCTATTATAATTAGTTAAAGTCGTTTATAAGGAGTTATTAGGAGAGTATAATAAGGGTATTATAGATATTAAAGTTATAAAGGATCTTATTAGGAGATATACTAGTAGATTAACTTTTAGAGTTATTAAGGTATCCCTATATATAGGGGAGGGCTATAGCCTAATTAGGGTTATTAGTATTTTAAGTAATATAGTATTATATTATAATCTCTACTATTTAATTAGTTCTCTTAGATAGACTATTCGTCTACGCGTAATATATAGTTAAAGTTAGTAGTTTATAATTAAATTTCTAGAAAATAGTTCTCTAGAATAATAATATAAAGTTAGAATCCCTATTACTAATAATCTTATAAGAAATACCCTAGCTATAAGTAGTAAGATTTATAAGGACTATATTAGCCTATTAGACCGCTATCTAAATAGTCTATTTAGGTATAAGTAGAACCCTTTTAGAAAATTTATTTATAATAGTAAGGAGGCTATTATAGCCTTCTATACTAGTTAGTAGAAGTATTATAATAGAATCTATTATTATAATATAGAATAGGACCGTAGGTCTATTTATTAAGATTATACTTTTATAAGGCTTATATTATTTTATCTAGTTAAGTTAATATTCTAGATAGTACTCTATATAAGTCTATAGGTACTATTATAAGTAATAGATATATAGAGAAGCTACTATTTATTTATAAATATAATAATACCTATTAGAATATTATTAATTATAAGCTAATTAGAATATATCCTTTTTTAAGGTATTTAATATATATAATCTTTTACGGCTATTATTAAAGTTTATATAATAGATTAGCCTATTATAAACCTTAAAGTATAACCCCTAGTAAGTCTTACTATCTAGTATAGCTAGGTCTTTATTTATTAGTATAAGTATTTCTAGTAGTTAGGACTATTAGCTATCCTATTAGTACGCCTAGTTAAGGTGCTTTTTAAACTTCTTTAATATTTTAATAAGTATAATATAATAAATAAGACTTAGTAACTTATTATATTATAAGTAAGCCTTTATAAAGGTAGCTACATATAAGGTATTAGTATAATAGTCCCTTATTAATTATAATTAATAAGGCCCTTATTATTAAAGCCTTTAATATATAAGGTATCTAGTATTTTAATAGTACTAGTAGAGCTTTCTTTATCCCCTTAAAGTCTAGATAATATATCTAGGATAATATTAGATTTCCCTAATTTATACTTTATTATAAGATTAAATTATAATAAATATAATAAGGCGCGAATTAATTATAAATTAAATTTATTAATTAAGGAAGTAGTAAGACTAATTTAATATAAGATAGGTACTATAATTAAATAATTAATATAAATAATTATTAGTAGTTTCTAGAATAATTTAATAAAGTAGTAAGTTTATTTTATAACTTATATAATACTAGCTACCTCTAGTTTAATTAGCTAATAATTCTACTTAGCCTAGTTAAGTATCTTACTAAGAAATATTATTAGTTAAATTGAGGTCCTAGGAAAGCATTCTATTATATTATCCTTAATATAATAGATTATTATTATAAATCCCTACTTTTTAAAGGTATTAAAATTTATAAATAAGATCTTAATTTTATTAAAATAGATAAGGAATACAAGACTATTAAAGGTAGACTTTAAGTTTATAAAAATACTCTTCTCTTTATTAATAAGATTATATACTACATATATAAATTAAATCTTTCTTATAAAGCCTTTAATATCCTTAATAAGGGAGCTAGTAAAGTTAGTTTTATATTTTTATAATAGATTTATACGCTAAGCGTATCTAAGGATAGATAAATATAACTAGCCTATTAATTCTAAGAAAATCTTAAGGTCTTATAATAAAAATAGGAATAGTAAGGTATTAATTACTATAAGCTTCTCCTCTAATATAAATAAGCTAAGGGAATCTACCTTTTAGCCTAATAAGGTAATAGATAAATAGCTAAGGAATATTTCCTTTAGATTAAAACTAATTTACTAGCTCTAATAGAGGCTAAAAAGTACTTATAAATATACTAAGTACTCTAGTAGAGTTTTTAAAAAAGTAATTATATTATTTATATAAGCTTTTATAAATTTCTTAAAGGGATAGAGAAGCTTATTAGTTTATCTTTAAATATAAGGTAATAAACCTTTATATCTTATTAGGGTAATATAATACTATTCTTAGCTTTAATAGGAGATTTTTATAAGTTTATATCTATCTTGCTTTTATATACTAAATTAGTAAAACCACCTAGTACCGTTTATAATAGATATAAAAGGGGAACTAGTAACTATAAATATAAGTTCTAATTATAATAGTAGAGGATAACTATCTAATTTAATAATCTTATTAAGGCTATAAATATTAATAACTACGCGGCCCTTATATCCTTCTAGCGTATCTTACTAGACTATAAAGATAGGGTAGCTAAGAAGTATTAATTAGTTTAATTATAATATTTTACCTTAGGAATATAACTTTTTATATATCTTATTAATTAAGTCTTTATCCTTCTAACTAACTAGGTATATATGTAAGGGCTTAGGGTTTATATTAGGCTTTAATAGTATTAGTATCTATTTATTTCTAGGGATATTAATAGTAGTACCCTAGTCTATCTAGATTACTAGGAATTTAGCGGCTATTATAGTAGTTTTCTATACTACCTTAAGTAATCTATAGATTATAATACTATTTAGTAGTATATATTTAAGGGCGGGGTCTACTATTATAATTAAGGTCTTTATTATAAAAGGCTACGTAATACTAATATATACTACTACTATAAGGATAGTAAAGCCTTTTATAAGGGCCTTCTATATACTTATATTACCTACGGCTATATAGGTATCTACTAGCGTAGTAAGGTAGGCGCTATCCTAATTATACTTAATAAGAGAGCTAAGATAAGCCTTTTATAATAGCTAAATAGGAATAGGGGAAGTATTAAATATATAGACTTCTAATATAAATAAGTCTGTAATATATATAAAGATACCTCTTTAAAGGCTAAAGTTTTAGGTATACTCTAGTTTAAATAGGAAGTCTCTATTAGTAGGGATATCTCCCTTATAAACTATAGGTACCTTTTATTAGGATATCTTGATATATCTAGCTAGTACGATGCGGCCTACTAGTAATATCCTAGCGGTATTAGTTTAGCTTCTTATTATCCTAATAGATATCCTTTTATCTAGATATCTAAGAGGCTAGGTAGCTTCCTTAAAGGGTATTTAGATAGTCCTCCCTCTACCTCCTTAGAAAGTAGAGATTAGTTCTTTTATAATTATAAAGTTACTAGAGTATTAAGTCTACCTTTATAATACTACCTACTTACTAGTAGTTTATACTATCTATTTTAGCCCTTAGGAACTAGTCTTTTAATTTAGTTCCTAATAGTTCTAATCTCTCTACCTTTAAAGGGGGATAGTCTAGATTATAATAGTATAATAATATAAAGATATTTAATACTAAATAAGATAAAAATATATTAAAAGTTTATTATAATAAAATTAAGATAATACTAAAGTCTAATATAAGAGATATTAAAGTAATAAATAATATACTTAATAATAGAATTTCTAATAAAACCCTTACTAGTATAATTATACTTAATAAACTTATTACTACTATTAAAATTAAAAAAGAGTAGTTAATAAAGGAAAGAAAGCTTTAAGGTATTTAAGAAAGGGTAGCCTAATTATAAGTAGAAGTAGATATAGTTATACTAGATCTATATTAGATTACTAGCAGATTACTAGGAGGAATATAATAAGGGTTAGGACTAGGCCTAATAAAGGACTACCCTCTAAATTAGGGTATTAATGTATAAGGTATATTAGACCCTAGGGTAGGATCTATCTTTAATAGTTTTACCCTAAGTTAGTCTATTAGAGGCTAGTTAGAAGAACCTAGTAATTAATACCCTAAGAGCCGCTTAAAGCCTAAGGACTTACCCTTTTATAAGGGGAAGAATATATATAAGTATAGGAAATAGTATTATATTATAAATATTATATTTTAATTAATACTTAATAAATTTTTAATTAAGTTTATAAAGATTACTTAGGTTATATAGTTCTTAGAAGGTAAACCTATTAAGTTATAAGATTATTATAAAAAGTTATTATTAAGGAGAGTAGTTACCTAGGAGTACTTTACTTAGTACTTATTAAACCTTATTAAGGACCTAGTAAACCGCTAGCTTTATAATATATAATTATATTTAAATATATAATAAAACCCTAACTAGTTAATATAAAGCTTTAATATATATTTAAGTAAGATTAAATTATAAATCCCTCCTTTTCTAAAGGAATATTAGTAGATTAACTTCTTTATAAAGTTATACTTAGACCTCTAAAAGGCCCTTATAAACTATTAAGACCTCCCTATAACTAAAGAAAGCCTAATTACCCTTACTACTTAGTTAAAGAATAACTAGTAGTATTATACTAGAATAATAGTAGGTAATAATTATATTACTAAAAAAGGGGATTATTCTAATAGGTAGAATAAAGGTTAAAAGAGGGAAGGAAGTTAAGATAAAGGTATTAATCCTTTTATAAAAGTAGGAAGTATTTAACCTACTAGTAGTTATAATAAGTTATTAGATACTAAGGAAGGGTTAATATATTTTAACTATAAAAAGAAGGGCTATTATAATAAGGACTATTATAGGCCTAAGATACCTAGGAACCTAAATATAGTACCTATTAATATTATTAGGAAAGGGACTATTAAACTAAAAAGAGGAAGCGCGCCTCTATTAAGACCTTAATACTAAGGCGCTTACTTATTAAAAGGGGTTTATTATTAATTTATAATATTAGTATAAGTAGTTCTATTAATATATAAGCTATATAAGACTATATAGACTTCTTAATAGATATAGGAGTAGAGATTAATATTATCTCTTAAAGCTTTATTAAGTAATATAACCTAAAACCCCTAGAGAGCTATTAACTACTAATTCTTAAATAGATAAATAGTTAGTTAATCTATTATTATAATATATACTAGGTAGAGTACTATCTTATTAATAGCTAGGGATAGCTAGATTAATATACTAGTATATTCTATATAATTAAGAAGAAGGGGTTACTAATTATTCTTAGTATACCTACCTTATTAGAAGCTAGGGTATAAGTAGATCTAAGGAGTTAAAAGTAGTAATTTCTACTAGACTCTACTAGTATATCTATCCTAGAGTTATAAGTATTTATAGATACCTTTAAAGGTAAATTAATAATTTATACTATTATTTATACTAGGTTATTCTAGGTAGAAACCTAAAGCTCTAAAAGTAAAGTACTAGAGCTACCTAAAAGTCTTTATAACTTTTTAGATATCTTTTTAAATAAGGAGGTAGGATAACTACCCCTATTTAAGCCTAAGGGCTACGCTATTAATATAAATAGTTATAAGCCTCCTTATAAGCCTATTTATAATTTATTATAAAGGGAGTTAAAAACTCTATATATCTACCTAGATAATATTAAGTTAAAGGGTTAAATATAAGAGTCTACTAGTCTTATAAGGGCTCCTATTTTATTTATACTAAAGAAGGATAATAGCTTATAGCTATATATTAACTATTATAGGTTAAATAAGATAATAATAAAGAATTATTATCCTCTCCCTCTAATTAGTAAAGTACTTAATTACTTATAAGGTATAAAGATATTTACTAAGTTAGACCTTAAGGATACTTATTATAGGATTTATATCTATAAGGGTAATAAGTAGAAGACGGCGTTTTATACGTGGTATAGCTATTTTAAATATATAATTATACTATTTAATTTAGTAAATACCCTAACTATATTTTAAGCCTATATTAATAGAGCTTTAGTAGGCCTAATAGATATTACCTATATAATATACCTTAATAATATCTTAATTTATTCTAAAGATATTTTAAGTTATAAGTAATATATCTACTAGGTACTTAAGTAATTATAAAAGTTTCAGCTTTATCTAAACTAAAAGAAATATAAATTCTATATTAATTTAATAGAATTCCTTAGATTTATTATAAGTATTAATAATATATTAATAGATAGCTATAAGGTATTTATAATCTAAGACTAGCTAGTATTAATTATATATTAGGAAGTCTAAGTATTCTTAAGATTTATAAATTTCTATTAGCGTTTTATATACTACTATTTATAAATAGTATCCCCCTTAACTAGCCTTTTAAAAGGTAGTAAAGATAGGAAGAAGTTAGGACTATTTATATAAGGCGCTAGTAAAGAGAAGGTATTCTATAACCTATATTATACCTTTATAATTATACCTATTTTAATATATTTTAATCCTAATAAGAAAATTTAGATTAAAGTAGATATATCTAATTTTATTATAACTACTATCTTATCCTAATAGGATAATAATAGGGCTTAATATCTAGTAGCTTTCTAGTCTTATAAATTAATACCTACTAAGACTAGGTATAAAATATATAATTAAGAGCTATTAGTAATTATTAAAGCCTTTAAGTAATAGTAATACTACACGGAAGGTAGTTATTATACTATTAAAGTACTTATAAATTATAATAATCTTAAGAAATTTATATAGGTAAAGTAGTTAAATAGTTATTAAGCTTAGTAGGCTATTTATTTAGCTATATATAACTTTAATATTAAATATTAACCTAGTAAAAAGAATCCTATAAATACTCTATTATATAGGCCTAATTATAATAATATTAAGATATTATTTAACTAGCTCCTACCTACCTTATAAAATAAGCTAGTAAATTTAGGAATTATTATCTCTAGCTAAAAGTAGCTAGAAGAAATAACTAAGTATATAGACTTATCTAGCGTAGGAGGGCTTAGGAAACCCTTAATTAAGCCTAAAAACTTAGATAGAAGGGGTATAAAGCTACCTTCTTAATATTAAAGTAATATAATAGCGCTACTATTTAACCCTATTACTAGAGTTATTAATTATAAATAATATATCTTATAAGTACTATATCTTATAAGTACTAATAAGAGTAGTTACTAGACTTAAAATAGCTTATAAAGCTAGATTAGAATCTCTAAAAGAACTTATCCTCTTATTATAAAGTAATAATCTATTTATTATTAAATAGAAAGATAAGGTAAAGTATATAACTTCTAAGTAAAATACTATTAAATAGCCTTAAAAGGTTAATTTTATAAGATTACTAAGGTTTAAAGGAGTACTTTATATACTAGATAATTTAGTATTATATATAAAAATTATTATAAGGTATTATAATAATACTTTAATAGGTTATTTTAAGTTATAAAAAACCTTAGAGTTACTCTAATATAAGTATTATTAGAGTAGAATATTAATAGATATTAAGTTATATATTTAAACTTATAAAATATATTAAAGGGTAAAGGCTCTTAGATATAAACCTTATAATAATATAATATCCTTATTATAACTTAATAAGCCTTAAAAAGAACTTTCTATAAATTTTATTATAAGCTTACTACCTAGTAAATATAGAAATTTTATATATAATTCTATTCTTATAATTATTAATAGGTATATAAAGATAGTCTAATACCTTCTAATTAAGAGTACTTATATTACTATTAAATTAGCTAAGATCTTATTTAAAAATATAGTATTATAGTATAATTTACTAATAGGTATTATATTAAATTAGGGATCCTTATTTATAAGTACCTATTAATTAGAAGTCTACTATTATATAAAAATAAAGAGATAACTAAGTACTACCTTCTATTTATAAATAGATAGGTAGATTAAACGCTAGAATTAAATATTAGAATATTACCTTAGGGTATTTTTAAATAAAGAATAAGATAATTAGGTTATATTACTCTTAATAGCTAAATTTATATATTATAATAATATTTATATTATACTAGGTTATTTACTATTTTATATAATATATAAATATAATCTATATATAAAAGATAAAGTTAGGGATAACTTTCTAAAAGGAGGAGTACTTATAATTAAAAACTACGTAGAAAACCTTTTAAAAGTAAGAGTTATACTAGTAGATTAATAGTAGATTATTTAAGTATAAGTTATAAAGATTTATAATAAACTTTATATCTTAAAGTCTTATATAATAGGAGAACTAGTAATATTAATTATAAAGAACTTAAAGTAGAAAAGATTAAATTAAAAGCTATTATATAAGTATACTAGTCCCTTTAAAGTAGTAGATATAATTAGATATTAAGTATACTACTTAAGTCTTCTAATAGTATAAAGAATCTATCTTATATTTTATATTTCTTTATTAAAACTATATTAGAGCTATTTTAATAAAGGTAAATAACTATTTATACCTCCTCTAGAATTTATTAATAGTAAAGAATATTATAAGGTAGAATAAATCTTAGATAGGATAAGAAGTAAAGGTATTTAATACTACTTAATTAAGTAGTCTAGTTATAAAATAGAATATAATTAATAGATATCTATTAAAAATATAAATATAAAAGACTTATAAAAGGAATATAATAATATATATATAATAAAGAAATATTATAAGTAAAATATTAATATATAGCTATTATAATAAAACTATTTAATTATAAAGTTAAGTTATATAAGGTAAGTTATAAGTTATATTTATATAATAGAGATTTTAATAAAGAGGTATATAAGAAAAGAATTAATTAAGGGGAAAATCCTTATAACTTAAAAAAAAGAATCTTTACTTAAAGGTATAGTATTAAGGTCTTATAAGGGGAGCGTATTAAGGCGAGCTAGGGCTTATAAAAGATAAGGTAGGGCTTATAATAAATAAGCCGGAGGATAAGGTAGTATCCCTAGTAGGGGTAGGTAGAGTAGGCGTAGGAGTAGAAGTAATAGGAGTAGGAGGAGTATAAGGGGTATAAGGCGCGTAAGGGGCGTAAATCTTATAAGTAGAGGAGGTAGTACTAGTAGAACTACTATTATAAGAAGGGCGGCTAAGGCTAGTAGGAGTAGAGGCGGGTAATATAATAGTAGGGGAGGTAATAGCCTCTTCCTCCTCCTCCTTTATATCCTCTAGGGTCTCCCCTATCTCCCCCTTATTAAAATTATTATTATCCTCCTCTTAATATATAATTAACTTATATAAAGATAATAGAATATTTTAATAATATACTTACCTCCCCTAACTCTTTATTAACCTCTATTATAATAAGGGTAGTTAACCCCTCTTATAAAAATATTAGTATATATTATAAGAAGTATATAATAAAAGAACTTACCCGCTATCTTATTATATCTAAGATACCCTCTAGGGTAATAATTACCTAACTACCTACTTTTATATTAAGGCGTAGTAATTCTTTAGAGGTTTATAGCTTATATAAAAGTATTTTATTATACTCCCTTAAGTAAATTACTACCTCTATCTTAGTTTTAAAAGTAGCGACCTATATTATAAAGGTAGTACGGCGGGGTAACTTTCTACCTTAGAGGGTAATAATAGGGTTATAAGTAAGGAGGCTAGATAAATAAGCGCGGAAGATAAAGGGGACTTATAACCTATTAATATATTATAAGTAAACTATATTAAAATCTTATTATTATAAATTAATTTATAAGGCTTATAAAGGTAGTAGTACCTCTTATAAGCCCTACTAGTCTTATACTTATATAGTAATCTAGGACTTAAACCTAGGTACTTAGCATATTATAGATAATAGGGTAGTATAGTATAGTAAGAGGGTTTAACTATCTATTATAAGAGTTAGCTAATAGGAATACCTTTAAGCGTAAAGAGTATAAGAATAATTTAAAAGAAATATAATATAATAGGATATTAATAAAGTCCTTAAATAATTAATATAATAAACTTATATAAGAAGGTAATTTATAAGTAATATACTTATAATATATTCAAATATAATTAAAGTCTATTATAAGGTAATAATATATATAGAGTAGTAAAGGATAATTAATAGAGACTTACCTTAGTTATTATTATAGTTATTAACTATTTAATATATAGTACTATATTAGTAATTAATCCTTTATATTATACTTATACTTTAATAGTAGTTATCTTATAAAGTATTAATAATATTAATATTAAACGTATTAGCTCCTATTATTAATATATTAAGATATAACTTAAGGTAACTTATAATAGGTTAATATTAATAGTAGTAGTTATAAAAGAAGTTAGAAGTAAATAAAATATAACTTTATTATATATTATATTATATATATTAACTACGCGATTTAATAGTATAATATTATTATTTATATTACACGTTTATAAAGTAATATAATAGTAAACTTAATTAATAATTATATCCTACTATTAATATAAATTATAATTATGAAGGCTTTTATATATTAGTAGTATATAATATTAGCGGCGTATTACTATTACTATATTATTACTATCCTTAGAACTCTTTCCCTTACTTTTCCTACTGGGGTTTTAAAGGGTTTTAATAAGTCCTATTATAGGTAGTAATAGTTAATATTTAGGGATAAATACCCTTAAAGAGGAGGTAATTATTAGGATATCTTAATATATCTAGCTAGTATAATACGGCCTACTAGTAATATCGTAGTAGTATTAGTTTAGCTTCTTATTATCTTAATAGATATCCTTTTATCTAGATATCTAAGAGGCTAGGTGGCTTCCTTAAAGGGTATTTAGATAGTCCTCCCTCTACCTCTTTAGAAGGTAGAGATTAGTTCTTTTATAACTATAAAGTTACTAGAGTATTAAGTCCACCTTTATAACGCTACCTACTCGCTAGTAGTTTATACTATCTATTCTAGCCCTTAGGAACTAGTCTTCTAGTCTAGTTCCTAATACCTTTATAGTATTATAAGGCGGAATAATAATAGACGCCTTAATCTTTATAATATATTTAGTATTTAGGGATAACTAGGTTTAAACTTTTATTAGTAATATAAGGTTTTAATAAGAGTCTAATATTACTACTTACTTATTAGAGTCTAAGATTACTTTTTATAATATTAAAATATTATTACTAATAAGTAGGTTAGCTTTAAAGTCCTTTATAATATAAGCTTTTATAACTATAAAGGCTATTACTAGCTTATTATTAATAATCCTACTAATATATATATTAATTAGGGTGAATTTATTAGTCTTTATAATCTTATTATTAACGCCTTATATTAGTATTAAGGATACTAGGTATCTTCTTAATTTCTATATTTAATAGAATCTTTATAAGATATAAACAGTTAACTAATATAATTAAATAGCCGCTATTTAAGTAGACCTCTATCTACTTACTTATTATATCTTTAGACTAGAATATACTTATAGTAGTATATTTCTATCCTTTAAAGTTATATCCTAGGGCCTTTAAATTAATCTAGATAAACGGTTAATTTAATTAATAATAATATAATAGGTATTATTAAATAGGCTATACTAGTCTTCTTAGTACTTATAGAGGTAGATATAAAAGTAAATATAGAAGGCTTTTATAATATCTAGTAGCTTTTTTATAAGTAAATAAATAGCTTATTTCTTAAAGAGAAGGTAGAGGTATAAGAGGAGTAAGTATAACTATTTATATTATATTAAGCTATGAAGTTTACCTTAAGTACTTATTAATTATAGTTAATAAAGTCCTTATTTATTCTAAAGGACTTAATCCCTATATTAAGAGAGTCTACCTAGTCTTATAATAGGTCTAGCTATTTAACCGCGTTACCTAGTTATATAATAGTATAATACTCCTAATAACTATTAAGATTACTATTAGTAAAGTCTTCTACTATATCCTCTATAATAGCCTAGTATACTTATTATAATAAAAAGCGCGGTATATAATTATCTTATAATTAACTACCTAGCTAGTAATTCCTATAACCTAGCCTTATAAGCTATAAAGGTTATTAGAGTTAAGGTTAATTAAGTTATTATATAAAATCTAATATATTTACTAAGCTAGTTATAATTTAAAGCCTTTATATTAGAGGTAAGATTTAAGGGGTATTTTAATAAAACTACTAGCTTTAATAAGGCTATTAGTTTATTTAATAAGCCTAGTTATTTTAAAAGGGTAAAAACGGGGGGTAAGTATTACTATAAGACTAGTTACCCTACTAAAATAGCTAGTACCCTACTCTATTATTTAAAAAAAATGTATTAATTATATTATTTAATAGGCCTATATTTATAACTAGGATATTATTATAACCTATTACTTAAAGTACTAGTAGAAGCTCTTTACCTACTTATATAAACCTATTATTTATACTTCCTATCCTTAAGTTCTAATAAGAAGTTATTAATAGAGGCCTAGTTAATAGGATAGTAAATATTATAATAAAGTTTAAAATTAATAGTATTATATATAATATTAAATTAAATCTTTATATCTTCTAACCTAGTATCTTTTATAAAGTATAGTATCTTAGTACTAAACTTCTATAACTTATAATAGCTAGTAGTATCCTTTATAATAAACTTCTTATATAGTATACTATTAATAGAGATATTTGATAGCTATTTAAACCTTCTTAGTAGTAGTTATACCTATTTACTAATATTATTATTAAAGGTTACTATCCTTTACTCTATTTTAGAGAGCTTATTATTATACTATTTAAGTACTTATTTATAAAGGCTTAGTTAAAGGTTATTCCTAATAGTAGTAGGATCCTTAAGTAAGTATATTTACTTAGCTTAATTAGTAAATATATAAACATCCTAAAAGTAAGTATCCTTTCTAGTATACTTAATAGCTAAACCAGTACTAATAGATTTACTATTATATATAAGATTAAAGAATCCTAAGTCCTTAGAGTTCTATTAGGAATAATTATGACCGCCGTTACTTATAATTAATATACCTACTTTACCTAGTTAGCTAGCCTGCTAGGTTAACTAGGCTAACTATATCGGTAAACTAGGAACCCGTATAGAAAATCCAAACTACTAAATCCGCTAAAAGCGCTTTTTCAGGCAAAATACTAGTAGAAAATAGGAAAATTTTAGGTTTTTTTTATTTTAGCCTAAAAGTCCTAAATATAGAAAATCTGAATTTAAGGCCTTAAATCCGTGATTTTCCTCTAGCGCTAGGAAGAAACGGGAAGCTCGCTAGAGCTATAGCGGCTACATCGTTAACGCTAGCGTAATATAGGTTTTAAATATAGTTAATTTATATAATTTATATACGTATAAAGTACTCCCCTAGCCTAGCCCTATTTCTTATACTTATATTACGCCTACGACTATTTCTCCTACTAAGTATTAGTACTATTAACTACTAATAAGACTTAGTACCTTATTATAATTACCTAGTATTTCTAAAAGTTACTAAATACGTATTTTTTAACTTATAGTATTATTTCAAGCTTTAGGGCTAGTATATAAGCGTGTAAGTTATACACGTATAATACTTATATAATACGTATATTTTTATATTTTACAGGCTTCCTAGTTTACTAATATAGCTAGTCTAAGAGGACCTAGTAGGTTAGGTATAACTAGGTTCTCCTTAATATATTAAGTTATAGTAGCGTTAATAGTTACTTATATAGCTAGGTTAATAATAAAGGTTACTATACTACTAGATAATTAGCTAGATATATTAGGTTCTAAGCTAATTAGTTATTTATAAATAGCTTCTTTAGCTAATATTTACCTAATAGTAGTAGTACTATTAAGAGACGAGGTAGTCTATAATTTAATTAGTAAGAGAGGGCTATTAAGGAGTTTATAAGAGGCTTCTATTCCCTTATTAAGGTGTAAGATAGCCTTATAAGTAGTAGGTTTATTAATTACCTATTCTTAAGGCTAAGATTATATAGAAGCCTTAAGGAGATTAATAGCTTCTAAGGATATAGATCTAGAATAGGTACCTCTTTATCTAGTAGAGGCTTCTTAGTCTAATCTAGTAGGTCTAAGGGTATCCTTTATAATTAAGGAGATAATATAGTAAATAGTATTATTAATTAAGGATATAAAGATATATTAAGTCTATATAAATTTATCTAACTAAAATATAAGTTCTACTACCTCTTAAGAGGTTTAAAGAGCTATAATAATAGAATATAGAGAAATATTAGAAAAGAGTAGTAAATTTATTAGGAGTCTTAATAGAAATTCCCTACCTTAGTACTAACTCTCTAGAGGTATAGGGAAGGTTAGTAAAGGCTTCTTTAGATAAGACATCTACTATAGTAGTTATTTTATAATAATTATATAAGGCCTCTAAGATACTATTAAGGTCTTTAATAGTAAGGTATATTATTAATATATAATATTTAAGGAAGTCTTTCCTAGGCTAGGAGGACTTAATACTAGTATTATAAAGATAGCGTTTAGTTCTTCTTAAATAGTTAGATAGTATTTAAAGAAGATATTAGCGTAAATAAAGGTATTACTATTATTATTATAATAGTAAGTACCTAATAGACTAATTATAATTATATAATTAATTATTAGAGAAGCGAAGCCTCTTATAGGTATAAAGTAGCCTAGCGGAAGCTTCTACTCTCTATAAGCTAGCTAGCTATATATATAATAGATATTAAGTTAATAGCCTTAGGCTTTAAAGATAAAGGAATTATAAGGGGAAATAACCTTACTCTTAATAAGGTTAAGAAATAAGCCAAGGAAAAGTAGAAAGAAAGGTAGCTAGAATATTAAAAGAATATCCTTAATTATATAAAAATAATAGTATAGAAGGGAGAAATCTAAGAGATAAAGATAAATCTTTATATAAGACTATTTAAAGTTAAGAGCTTAATAGGAATATAATTATATATAAAGAAAATAGGACTATACGCCTTCTTATATAAGGGAAGGGTATCTGGAGTTAATAATACTAATTATAAATATAAATATAAATAAAAGTATTAAAATATAAAGTAAACATTTATATTCTACCCTAATTATATAAAGGGGAGGAAGCTAATACTTTAAAAGGTAGAGTTAAATAACTTCTATTAAATACTTTTAACTTTAAAGGGGTTAAAGGTAGTAATTAAGTAAGTTAATTAATAAGGTATACTATAAGAGTACTACGTAATAATATAGCTATTAAGTACTATAAATAGTGTATATATATATATAGAACTCTCTATTTTTATTAATAGTAAGACTAATTACTACCCTTCCCTTTAAGGGGAATTCCCTCCTCTATATATTATAGGTAAAGGGGTAGCGTAGTATTATTATATATTATAAATACTACGTAAATAGTAGTATTATATTCTTAATTAGTCCTTATAATTATCTTCCTATCTAGGCTCTTAGGCTTTAAGAGTATAAAAGGTTATAATTTATAAAAGATACTCCTTTAATAATAGAATATACCTCTAATAAGGGTATAATAATATAATTAATTATAAGGCCCTCTAAATTAAGCCTTAAGGAATATATAGTTTTATTAAATTATAATAATTATAAATAATACTCTTATATATAATCCTCTATTATAATATATTCCTATTATACTTCCTATTATCCTTTATTAATTTATTATAAAAGTAGTTAGAAGTCTTAGTATTTTAAAGTAAATAAGAAGTTATCGCTATTAAGGGTTTATTAAGTACTTAAGGTATACCTCCTTTATATAACGTTTTTTTAATTATAAAGTAATATCTTTATTTTTTATTAATTATATTAAGTCCTTTTTAATTTTTATTTATATTATTACCCCCTCCGCGCCTTATTATATCTCCTTATAAGCCTACTAGTTACTTTATAAGTAATCCTTAATAATTAACTTATCCTCTATTAATTAAAGAAGGCTCCTATTATCCCCCCTTATAATAGTACTTAACCTCCTTTATTAAGTTACTTATAACCTATTCTTATATTATCTTATATAATATACCTCTAGTATATTATATTTTAAAGTAAAGAGTTATAAGTCTAATATTTTTAATTAAGGCTTTACTTATCCATTTAATAGTATACTTTATATACGCGCCTCCCTTAGCTTAATAAGATATAACTATTATAAAGACCTTAATATAAAATATAAATAGGAAATCTTTATCTTTACTTACTACTCCTACTTATACCTCTTATAAGCCTTTAATATTATAACTACCTTTAATATTAGCTCTAATCTTCTTTAACTTACTAGATATTAATAAACCTTTAATAGGCTTATTTATTAATATTACTACTACCTTTATTATACCTCCATCCCCTCTATTACTACTACTTTAACTAGGATAGACCCCGCTATTATTAGCTATATTATAAATACCCTTAAGGGTATTCTTAATATCCTCTATTAATAGATATATATTACTTTATCTCCCCTTTTAAAACCTTATTAATATTTTACTAATATATTATAAAAGCGCCTTCCTCCTATTATAAAGGATAAAGATAAGAATAAAGAGGAGGATCCTATTAATAATAGTAGTAATAGTAATAGGCCTAGTACTACTATTAATATAATATAATAGCCCTCTCTTATAATACCTGTAATAGTCTAGTTATATTAAATATCTTTTCTTTTTTATTAATAATAATAGAAATTATTTCCCCTCTTATATAATATAAATTTTATACTTTAAGGTAATCTTACTTAAATCTTTCTAATATATTTAATATATTAATTAAGTCCTATTTATATAACTATTAATTATAATTATAAGACTAACCCTTCTACTTTACTAAATATTAAAGTTTATTATAAGAGATTTTATAATTAAGAATAGCTTTAACTTCTTATTTATCTTTATTATTTATAAGCTCTACTTATATAACTTTTATAATACCCTTATTATTACTCTTATATAATTCTATAAGTAAGATATAAAAGATATTATATATATAAAAGGTATTAAATAGTTATAACTTATATACCTAACTACTAATATAATTAAAGACCTTAAAAGGCCTTAGATAATATTATAATAATTTCTTAATTATTTATAATAATTTAATATACTTTATATTTAATAAGATATAATTACTTATATTATATTATCTTTATTTTTACTATTTATTTATATACTCTACTTATATAACTTATATTTAATATAAGTACTACTTTAAACCTTCCTTTTATTTTTAAAGTAATTTAACCTTTTCTTATATTAATAAGACTTCTCTTAATAATAATTTTAAAAGCTTTATATTTAACTTAAGTAAATAGTTATAAAGTACCTTATATAAAGGTAACTTAATATTAATATATTTTATATAATTATATATAAACTTTATTAAATAAAGTAACTCTACTTAGTTATCTTATTTTTACGTAGAATAATAGTATAAATATTACTTAAGTATATTATTCTATCTCTCTATTTAACTATCTATTTAAGGATAGAAAGTAGTATTAAGCTTTCTTTTTATATTAATATAATAATATATAACTACTTAGAAGCTACTTATAAATATTATCCCTTAATTATTAATAATACCTTTTAATTAATTAAATTTTAAAAAGATTTTATAATATAATAAGTTAATAATATTAATAGTATTAATTATCTTTATAATAAATAAATACCTAGCTACCTTAATATAATAGTTTATAATTACTAAGATTATATTATAAATACTATCCTCTTATTTACTTAAAAGGAGATTTATAATAAAATTTATTAAAATTTCTTTAAAAGGCCTTATAAGTATTAGTAATAGTAATAGTATATTATAAATAGTATATCTATATAGCTTTATTAATTAATAAGTTAAGTATTTTTATATATAATTATAAATAT
>JAABUY010000146.1_pt1 | contig 148193 bp, 156 predicted proteins | sample 5560271 | NCBI WGS metagenome assembly JAABUY01 (sample SAMN10711886, study PRJNA513374) | rock metagenome | isolation source: Antarctica rocks | place: Antarctica: Victoria Land, University Valley
CATCCCCCATCTCAAAAACCCCAGACCAACCCCCTTCAACCACAACCCCCACAAAAACCACAGCACCCCCAAAACCCACCCCAAAATCTCCCACCCCATCCAGTTCTCTCCCTGAGAAGACTACTCCTCCCAAAAAAGAACAGCTCTACGACATCATCTGCTGCCATTGCGGCAAAGTGTTGAATCTGCCGAGTGTGCATTATAGCTTCCAATGTGTGGCGTGTACGCATCGGCGGTGTGAGAGGTGTGGGGTTGTGCCTTTTTGAGGCTGGGGGAAGGGGTTGTGGGGTTGGGGGAGAGGAGACGGGGTGATGAGTGGGGAGTGGGGAGGGTTGGGGAGGATGGTGTGGGCGACGAGGTGAGGCTGGGTGTGGGGTAGTGGTATGTGTTTTCTTTGTTACTCGTGGTTATGATTGCGCATGTCATAAGGTATGGAATGCCGACATGATTTGTAGAGAGGATTGGGGTGGAGTAAGAGCATGAGAGTATGAGGAGCTGAAGGACTGTTGAGTATGAGCCATCGTAATCGAGACTGGGTGGGTCCCCGAGGTAGCTATCTAATATCGAAGTTCCATGTCAGTCAATATAGTTCTTCAGCAGCCATAAGCAAAATACCATGTCGGGTGATATTCCACACGTCGTGGTGATCTATAACCTGTAAACCCAGTGATGATAGATAAGCCCTCGGTGGCGTGTCACCACAGACAGCAAGCTACCGCATATGTCTGTCCAGATATCACATACAACATATGCTTCCAACAAGCTTGCCTTGTTGGTGAATGAGCAGTGTTTGGAATATAAGACAGAGATAGAAGGAAATTGACGCATGAGGTGGTCGTCCATCGATTCAGGTAATGTAGAGAGTATGGATCTTTCGTCTGTTTGGTATTGCCTCGGACGGATTCGTTAGGACCTTCGAGTAGAGCTTATAAGGAGTTTTCCACTGACATTGTGGTATGTATGCTGGGATTAGGTAGATACTAGGTGACGATGCCCATGTTCTTGTATAAATAACGCCTTGATGCTGTGCATTCGAGATTGCCCGCTTGCCATTATATTCATGGCGAAGGTCACATTGGACCACATTGGACTGTGTTGTGTTTGTAAGACAGCCCACACGACGACAGATCACATACAATTGAGACAGTAGACCGGCAGAACATATTTATTTAGGCATGATATATATGGTTGGCTGAAAATGAACGTGAGGTAAGCCAAATACTAACATGCAACTGCTTGGCGATTCGATCTCGTAACGTCATGCTGAAGCCTGTGCGACATAATTGACGGCTGGGGTATAGAACTGCAATCATCTCTTACATATGAAACGCCCCAGATCCGAATAATACCATATAACTATACAGCACCGCATTTGTCGTGAAACATTGAGTATGGTGTGTCGGGTCCAGCGTAGCTCCAAAACACCCCTGTGTCATCATCGCTGCGCGGCTAGCTTAGATGCAACGGCCGAAAGATCGTAGACATTCTATCATTTGCTGGGACCATTTGGATCCCAACCACACTTCTCTATCAGCGCCGCTGCCTGCTCAGCACTGTATCCGATGAACACAGGGCCAGTGAAGACCATCCCCGGGTTGTCGTCCTTCTGCTGAGACCCACCCCCTTCGTTCGCAGACTGCTTCGCCTGAATTTGAGGGTTTGGAGAAGCCTCGTCAAGTTTACCTCTGCCATTGTCATGTGCGGGTGAGCCCTCAGGGTCACCAAGGCCTTTCAATGGTTCTGCTCCAAGCATCGGGATACCCCAAGGCCGGCCAGGTGATTCCCCAACTCTGACATCCTTCAGGGGTCTGTCGAATCGTCCTTGCCTATCCTCTGTATTGGGTAGCAGGCGTCTATGCAGATCCTGGACGTCCGCCGGCGTATCCTCAACGTTGTCCGCCCATTTTTGAATTTTCTCCACTGATCTCTTGTCCATCCCGGCAGCACTTCCTGCGTCCTCTTGTGGTGGTAACATTGGCTGGTGCTTCATGCCTAGGCCCTGTAACATATTGACAAGATTCCCGTACTTGGCGTCTAGTTGCCGGATACTCTGCGCGTTGCTCTGATACCGCTTCACGCAGTTCTCGTGACTCCTTGGAACTTCATGCTTGTGAGTTTCAAAGTATTCTGCAACTGCTTCGGGTGAACGCTCATTCAGCATACGAATGGGGCATTTGAACGCAGAGCCCGACGTTGATGGGGTAAGTGACGTTCCATTGATGTCTTGGGGTTATTGATTAGCTAGTCTTTCCGACGAAATAGTCATGGATGGGAAGCGACTTAATCAACGAACCTGGACGCTGTGCTCCCAATGGCTTCGCTTTGTCCCCTTCCTCCTCCCCCAGATGAGCCATCGCAGTGAACGGACAATCAACATCCCCCGGGTTGTCTTGTGCTTCCTGTGTGTTACCTGGAGGCAGAGGATCTGTTCCCTGTGAACCATCCCTTCCGGCATCTTTGCTCGACATCCTGCTCATTTGCTCCCGGTTGAACTTCCGCCATAAGGGGCCCTTGCCATTCGTGAGTACCTTCCAGGCTTGAACCCCAGCGACGATAGCCAAGACGTTATCTTGGCCAGTGGCGCCCATGTACCAGATGGCGTGGTCCTCACTGCTGTGTGAGCCGGACAGCGTACGCTGTGGGTCCGAAGTTTGCTCCACCGTGCCCTTCACGTTTGTCCGCAGCCATACCGGGATTTCGTGAGCAAGAGGCTCGCCCTCTTCAGCCGCGTCTTGATACTGCAATGGCAAGTGTTGATCAGCTATTGGAAAACCGTAGTGACGTCATGAGGAGATGAAAACATTGAAGTTGAAAGGATGCTCAGTCAATGGATATGGGTTCGATCATCACCATGAAGATGGCTCCAGATCTAGAGCTATGTTGTATCCTCATAGCATATGTCCCCAACGAGAGGACGGAAATGAAGATGTTCTTTTTGTCATACCTCTTCTCGTACGCGACCAAGCTGCCGCTCGAGCTCGATATTCCTCCGTGCCAATTCCTTCACTTGCTCCAGCATGGCACCGAAACCAGTCGTGAGCTTGTCCACGAGCTCATCGTGATTATCATCATCGTCAGACGCCATGATGCCAGTATATATGGAAGAGGAAAAGGTGAGGTAGAGCTAGAGGCGAGCATGATGAGGATGAAGCTGCTTTGTAAGGATTGTGAGTGATCGAAGATGGGAGATACCTCCGGGGCTTGGGCAAAGCTCCGTAGTCTACTAGCCACAAACGGTCTAGCTCCTTGACCCTCGATGCAGCTTAGTCTGGCTTGGCATGAGTCTGGCTTGGCATATTGAAGTGTCTGAGTGAAACGTAAGACAGACTCACTTTGCAGATTACTTTATTCAAAGGCGACTGCGCGCCATGACTGCAAGCTGCAATCCTACATACCGGCACCGGTAACCCATGACCCAATATCCACCGCCATCATGGTCGACCTCACCGCCCAAGTGCTGGACGCATTGTCCCAGACCGAAGAACCCATACTCAGCACCGATGCATTCCCATCCATACCCTCCACTGAGATCAAGAGCGCGTTGGATAGACTGAAGTCTAGGGAAATGGTTATATACGATACAATCGACAAGGAAGAAGCTATCTTGACCGCAGAAGCCGAAGGTGTGGCCGCCAATGGCAGCCCCGAAGCCAAAGTCTTCGAAGCCGTGCAGACTGCTATAGAAGGCCTGAAAATATCAGACTTGCCAGTATGTTGGCCTTACTGTACGCCAGCTCATCTGGAAGTTAGGGAGTCTGCAGATGCTGACCAGCATGACAGAAAGCTGTGGGAAAGGAGAATGCAAGCATCGGTCAAGGAAAGGCTCTCAAAGCTGGCTGGATCACGAAGGACAAGGACTTATTGAAAGCCAAGGTAATGTTATCTGATTACCACTGTACGTCTCGTCAGCTGAAGCTTTGTTGTTAGGCAGAAACCATCAAGGATACTAGTCGAGAACAGCTGCAAACAATACAAAGTACTCGTACACATCCGGACCCGAAGGTTCTTAACGATCTGAGGAAGCGAAAGCTGGTCAAGATGCAGAAAGTCATTGCCTACAAGTTCAGCAAAGGTCCGAAATTCGCTCGGGAATTTGTCAAAGAGGAAACCGATTTGACCGCAGATATGCTTGCCAGGTGGGTTTTCAAGAGAACGCGCGTTTTGGTCTGACTTACGTTGACAGACATCAGTGGAGCGTGGAAAACTACCACATTCAAGCCATATAATTTCAAATCTATGGGCGCACCGACCATGAGCGGAGCATTGCATCCTTGTACGGTACCGCACTGCATGATTGCTCTCCCACGGACCCTAGCTGATCATCTGTATCTCAGTGAATAAAGTTCGAGCTGAATTTCGGCACATCTTCTTCGAAATGGGCTTTGAAGAAATGCCGACCAACAGGTGCGCCGAAACGAGATATACGAAGGACTTCCACAATGTTGACACTGGTACAGGTACGTCGATACCGGCTTCTGGAACTTCGACGCCCTCTACGTACCCCAACAGCATCCCGCCCGCGACCAACAAGACACTTTCTTCATCTCCGATCCTCCCACCGGCGACAAACCCCGCGCGGACCCCGAAGACTCCCAAACACAACCCAACGGCTCTCACTCGGACGACAACACACCCAAAACACCAAAATTAGACTACGAACAATACTGGAAAAACGTGCGCGAAGTCCATGAAACCGGCGAATACGGCTCCATCGGCTACCGCTACCCCTACGCCGAATCCGAATGCCTCCGCCTCGTCCTCCGCACCCACACCACCGCCATCTCAGGCTACATGCTGCACAAACTCGCCGCGAACCCGCACCCGGCCCGCTACTTCTCCATCGACCGCGTCTTCCGCAACGAAACCGTCGACGCGACCCACCTCGCCGAGTTCCACCAGGTCGAAGGCGTCGTCGCCGACTTCGGCCTCACCCTCGGCGGCCTGATCGGCTTCATGGAAGTCTTCTTTGCGAAGATGGGGATACACAAGCTTCGCTTCAAGCCGGCCTATAATCCCTATACGGAACCTAGCTTGGAGATTTACGGCTTCCATGAGGGGTTGGATCGGTGGGTGGAAATTGGGAACAGCGGCATGTTTCGGCCGGAGATGTTGGAGGCTATGGGGTTGCCGCGGGATATGAGGGTTTATGGGTGGGGATTGAGTCTGGAGCGGCCGACGATGATCAAGTATGGTGTTAGGAATATTCGAGAGCTGTTGGGTCATAAGGTTGATTTGAACTTTGTGGAGAGTAATCCGGCTGTGAGGTTGGAGAAGAATTAGACGTGCGTAGTAGAGAATCATGTTGTGAAGAGGAAGCATAGAATCCCGAATGGTCATAGGAAAATCAGAACTAACATCAAGACAAAGCCTGTGCTTGGACTATCCAAAAAGTACAAAAAAGAACTTCCCGGACACGATCACAATCCCATGTAAAATCTCACCACCGCAAAAAAGCCAAACACCCACCATCCACGCCTTTCCAATCAATCGTAATTAGCGTCCATAAAGATCCAACATCATGATCTCAGTACTCATTCCTCATACCCTAGCGCCTACAACATAGAAAGCGCGGAGCGCTCCATGATGAATGCTTACTTATGGCCCCCCACCGCGAAAGAAGTATGAGGACATACGCCACCAAGGTCATATGTATTAGAGTGCATCAGGTACAAAGTGCCTATTCGCTGTTAGCTGTTGTACATCCATGATTTCTGCCGCGTGTCAGTCATTCCAGTCCTTTCTCGGATATGGACATACCGTCGTACTCACAATTCGTGTTTCGTGGTTTCGTGTTTCGTTGTCTCGTATTCTTTATTCAATCTTCTTCCCTCCCTTTGGATATGCTCCAATTCCAGAACTGCTGGGCAAGTCGTCTTTGCTTCCTTTTTGTCGACCGGTCCCTTTTTCTTTGGCTGTTTGGAAGCCAGATTGAGCAGCCCAGACTTCTTCCTCTCCTCCTCATACTCCACCGGCGTCACGAACCTCAACCCCCTCGATCCCATGCCAGCGGCCAACCGTGTCGCTTCGCCCATCTTAACGCTGGCTTCTGGCCCCATATGCTTGACAGCTCGTCTAGCTTGTGCGACGTCTTTGAATAGCTTAAAGGCGTCGAGGCTGAGGAGGGCGATGTCGCGGGTATTTGTTACGGCTCCGGCAGTGAGGTACCAGAGGCATTTGGCCATGTTGGCGGTGGTGGTGTAGATTCGGGTCGCTCTTTGGCCTATGGCGAATGCGCGCTCGATGTTTGCTTTTCGGATGGGTCCGCGGCGGATTTTGTCTCGGGTACTGATGCGGCGGCGCTTGGGGGGTTGGGGCCTGTCTATGCGGTTTGATACAGGTGCTTGCTGTGCTCGTGGTTGGGGGACATTCTCTGTATGCTCGTGGCGATGGACGACTGGGACAGCGAGGGCAATCCCGGCATTGGTATTGCGACGGGGGTATATATGGTAGCGATCAGTAGTCTCCATTCTGTGTTGTCGTGCCTCGACCATCGTCTTTAGGGGAGTATTCATGGTTCCAGTAGTCAGTTGGGCAAAACTTTTACGGTGAGTGGCGGCCTTTGCCGGCCGGTGAAGGTCTCGTTTGAGCAGATTGGGATTGAGAGGCGAGTTTCTGACCGATGGTGCAGGGGGATGGACCCCCGTATCCTTGACGAGATGGGCGAAGATATTGGGGCGAGTGGAAAACTGCAGCGGCTGGCCAAGGCGGTCCTTGAAACAGGTTGTGGTGATAACGGGCGGTGCATTGTTCTTTTTGGGGCTTTGCTTCCCTCCAATATCTCCCAGAGGGACCGCTCTGGCTTTTGGGGGAGTCGGGCAGGCGTTACCCATAGCGTAGACCAGCTGGGGCGTGGACTGCTTTGCTTTTCCCCAATTGGAATCTTTACTTCGCACCACCTGCATGCACTGTTGTATGGTTGGTCTTTCCTCCGGCCTCCCGGCGACCATACGCATGATTAGACCGCCGTACATGATTGGAGGCTGTACGAATACTTTCTTAAGGCACTCTTTCCAAGGCGAAGTCCTGCACTTCTCAAATTCAATCATCACGAAAAATGAGACCCCGAGGGAGTACACGTCCAGAGCTGTGGTATGTTGCTGTAGGAGTCTCTCGGGAGCAGCAAAACCATCCGTGCCACAGTCACCCATCAGCATGGCAGGATCTTTCAACGAGACTGTATGGCCAAAATCGCCCAACACAACTTCAAGTGGTCGCTGTCTCAGTACAAAAAAGTTGTCCGGCTTGATGTCCTGATGAAGGGCACCATGTTCGTGAATGGTTGACACCGCCTCCTATCACTTGTGAGTCAGCCTTGACCTGAAGTGGGTATTGATTAAAGAGGTTGCCAGTGCATCATCTTACCAACATCCGAAGCATGACTCCCTCCAGAACCTCAAGGGATTGTGGCAGCATGGCAGTCAAATTAGACTGATAGAGTGGCATGTAGGTCCACCACTCTAAGGTAGCGTCCACTCTGGTCAGCGTGCTGTTGTAATATCGCGCGAGTAATGGCTACACTGGTAAGCGATTGCACTACAATAAGGTGGCGGACGCACAGATTGAAGATTTGTGATACGCTCTCCCCACCTGACTTCTCTTGCGGCAAGCCTGCTAGAGCACTCGGGTATTTTCTTAACAGCGAACAGAAGCCCCGTATTCTTTTCGACGACACGATAAATCTTGCCAGCACCTCCCTGGCCAATCTGATAAGTCTGTTTCAATTCTATTGAACTTCGGCCAAGCTGGGCTTTCACCATGGATTCGGTGACCAGGACGGGCTCATGCTCGAGAAACCACCGTCGGGCTACGGCTTTTTCTACTTCCTGACGAGGAAGCTCCATACGGAGATTGTAAGGGCCAATACTGACGGTTTTGAGGCCTGCGGCAAATAAGCGGTTTGGCTTTAGGTGCAATCTTCTTCCTAGCTGATGCGGAATGCCGTTGTCATCAACAAAGGTCGTGCCAAAGTCAGAGGCGTCTTCAATGACCATCATATTGGGACCAGAATTCAGTTGCGCCCAGATTTTGCAATGAAATGGGCTAACATTGGCACCTTTAAGGACGATGGTGCATCTGGGATCGCTCCCAAAAGTGACTAGGCAAGGAGGCTTTCCCACTGTCGAGTTACTGTCAAATGTTATCCTCCATGGCAAGTCCTCTGGGTCCTTATTTGTCATATTGCCGTCGATGGAGACTCGAGTAAGCGTACCGGACTTGAGTGGGGAACAACGCGGATCTCGAGCATTTTGGTGGAAGAGGTAGAAAGCCACGACGGGCTGAGCTAGGACGTCCATGGTTTCTATTGGCCCTTGAAATAGGAGGGAACAATTCTTAGAGGCTACAAGCCCCCAAAGCCAGTGAGGTCTTATTCGTTTGCAATGTAAATTGTCTCCAATAATGTGACAATTCTATGTGCTGTAGATACGATGGAATAGTCGAATTGGCGCAACTCAGGACTACATTATATACACAAAGCCATATCTGGGCTGGTGTCTCGCGTTTCGGAGAATAAAGTGTTTGAGACCTCTTTCATTGTTCCAATGACATGGTATGGATAGGAGGACTGGACACAGCGTACAGGGGAAAAGTCTCGCGTATCATGGGATACATTGCTAGACAGTCTTTCTAATGTTACACAGACTTGATAGGATAACGAGCGCAGAGGAGATTAGGGCGATCTTGAGAGTATCCCGATGTTACAAATCTCATGGAATGAAGACAATGAAAATGAGTACCTGGATTTCAAGAGGCAATACCGCACCCCCTAGGTGTCTGACGTATGGTAATCCTTGCCATGTGGTCCTCTCCGTCCTTTTCGTCCTCTGCTCATCCACTGCCTCACCGTTCCCCGGGCCTCGGACAACGGCGCCTAAACGTTCATGGCTTCATATGCAGGACATTACAAGGCAAGCGTCTAGTAGCGATGCCATTGCCACCAGAAGTTCACCCTTCCGATCTTCGTACGATAACGGAACCCAGCACCTGATGATGATATCGAAATCTCCCAAGGATGTATTTAGATGATGAAGGAGGTTTCGGAGCGAGGAGCCAGTGGGAGGCGCCGCCGTACTACCGGGCCGTACCGAGCGCTAACATACATATATCGATACTATATATAGCCTCCTGAGTGAAACACCCGGAGTCCATCTGGGATGGGCGCTAAGGCGTGATTAAATGGAGTTGCACAAGATATTGACTCCTAAATCTATGCCAAAGTCGATGAAGTTCTCCCACTGCTCTCAAATCAAAGGCCTTCCTAACCATTCGTGCGGAAAAGTGGTGACTTTACGTTGCTTCTTCATGAGACAGAATGCAGGAAGTGCAGGAAGTGCAGGTTCTGGGATGGGGGGGACCCGAATGGACTGCGAACATGGAAAGAGAAGGCATCACCAGCCACCCTATAAGCCCAGCAACACTTGCTGAATTCCGAGCCCCTTCAATTCAAATTGATCAAACACCATGGATCAACAATCACACCACACCGGAAGTACCTCCTTTGTCATCTAGAGATCTGCAGGCCTTTCATGAGCGACAGATAATACCACCTGCCTTGTCACCTGAAGAATTGCGGGTCTTCTATGAGCGACAGGAAGAGTTCTACAGAGAGGTTGACGAATCCCTAGCAAAGGATCTCCCTCCATTGGAACATAAAGAGCCGGAGACATGGACCAATAGTGACATCAGAGTGTATACGCGTGTAGGGTCGGGACCGTTCAAATTCTGGGGTATTAGAGACGAAGACGAGACAACAGAGGAATTTTGGGCCAAGCATGACCCTGAGGACACAAGACACAAGGAAGCTGCAGGAGTGATAGGACCTTCTGGTACATTTGAACCATTCGAGAACACTCTAGAAGCGCAACCACCTAGTGATAAGACCCTTGCAACCCATCAACAATTTAGACAGGCGCGCAAGGTCAAAGCCAGTCACAGAGTCAAAAAGCCAGATGCACCAACGTCACCACAACGGAACAGAACAACGCGGAGATCTTCAAAGAGCAAACAGAAAGTCGGTAATCAAGTGAGCTTGGAGCAGGCTTGGGGAAACGCAATAAATATATTGTCGCACGACAGACCCACACGAAGGCAGCAAGCTACACGGGCTCGGAAACGTCAAGAGGAGCCTAGGGTATTGAACCCATCCGGCTCGAAGCCTGCACCATCTAAAGCGGCAAAGACGAGCCAAGCTGGTCCTCGCACACGAAAGTCTACTCGGATCTTATCTTTGCCGGAAAATCGTGCCACACTGCAGGAACACCGCCAGAGTCAATCCCAAGCGTCAGCCAAGCTTACACCAAGAAAAAAGATCAAAACGGGGCAACGACCTCCTCTCGAGGGCAATGCCAAAATCAAGAAACGGACGAAGTCAGCGCAGCCGTCCGCAGCTCCGTCTATGCACCCCATGCGTACAAGAGCGAGAGGGCCTGCTGAGAAAATACAAATGCCTTGACCAAGAACCTTGGCTCCTCAACAAAAGCAGCTTTCACATTTCGATTTCGTCAAATGACTTCAGGCAGTGTACCAACACTGTAGCTATCCATTTTGTATGATGACAGGCAAGCATGCGTCTACTTCTTCTAAGCTCAACATTTGCGAATTGTATCGAAAAGGGCTGGCCCCCTAAGAGCTCTGCCCTCAAACTACTCCTGTGAGCATCTGGATTAGACTATATGGACGAGCTCACGTGTGGTCGATATGCTAAGAGATTATGAGCTAAGCCTCAGATGAGCGAAAGGATGTCAACAAACATTGTTTGCTTTACTCATTGTACTTCTGCAAGACATCAAAATTAACTTGAAGCTGTTTCTTACATGTTGATGCCTTGTGCATGATAAGTGACCAACACTTATCAGGCTTCAAATTGTTTCTTTTGACTTCATGGCTTTGCGCCCACCGGTGTAAGGTCAGCGCCACCTCCATCTTCCTCTACCTCCTAGCTTTACTGACGGCCGTTCAAGGAGCTCAGAATGGTTCGATGCACCTGCAAATACGGTATGCACCCAAAGTATACTTCGAAGTTGCCACAAATGATCCGGCATGACCACAAATCACACGATCTTTCGCAGCCACTATTGTAATGCAGCAGTTGCATCTCCGCACTCTTTCATATTCGTCTTATCCCAACGTTTCCGATCTACAGGTTTTGGGGTGTAGTGATTCTATCCTCAGTCGGTCGGCGCGATTATTGCGAACGTACCTTACATGGGTAGACGTGACATTTCACAAGATCTGGGTATGGCAGCGAACGAAGAATCCAGATTGCGACCAATGCTTGAAGCGAATAAGATTGAACATTCAAGCTTCATCTCTGGCAGCCAGACTCCTCCAACACCACCTCCAAAGCGTCGACCGCCGCCAATCGAAACCGACAAAGCCGAGATCTCCCGCTGGTCAGACCGCAGTGAGACGCCTCTCGAAACACCATATGAAAATCCTCGATCACCGCCCTTTTCTCCTCCCGCTGGGACGAAATCCCGCCCCAAGTCCTGGCCTTGGCACTTCTTCGCTGTGTTCCTCTCCTTGCTCTGGCTACCACTCATCATAACCCTCCTCGTCTTGAACTTCACCTCGCACGTTATCGGCGCCAGTGCCTGGTGTCCATTCGGGCGCTGCCCCTCCAACGCTTTCAGTACACACGCCGTCGCTACAGCCGTGCGTCTTGACGAGAAAGACCACAATGTGGAGGCTGGGCTTCAGTTCGTCGCGCAGGCGTTCGAGATATGGTTCATGATTATTGCAACGAGCTTGCTATACGATGTTGGGATGCTGTTTGCGAGAAGTTCTCAAGGGCTACCGGTAGCATTTATGCTGACCGATCTAGAATTCGAAAAGCCAAAAAATCTTGTTAATCCACTGCACTGGACCACCGCCTTCTCAGGTAAACATGCGAATGGGAAAAGGCAAAAACGGAGTCATATCATCAACCTCGTTTTATTTGCGATTCTTGCCGCTTTGCTGACCATCACGACCAACCTGATGGGAGCCGCAACAGCCGTGCTCCTCATACCAAGCCTCTCCTGGGTTCAGACTAGCAAGATCCCACAGCAGCGCTTCCATAGCATAGCGTTGGCTCAAGGTCCAATTGGCGACACAGTCTTCCCTCAGATCTGCAATAGCAGCCAGTTACTTGCTGGTAATTACTCATGCACATCCTCTGTGCATGGGGCCAGCCTGGACGAGTGGGCAGCAACTGCTCAAGCATCAGTCAAGCAATTCTCCCAACCCAATGGTGTCCCTCTTCTCGGCACGAGCCAGGAAGCTGCTGTACAATTCGCTCTGAATGTCTCCAGCGACTCAAATCTGGTGTGGATTGCGAATCGGCAGGTACTGAAGGATGTAAGTGGTGACTATCTTGAAGCCACGGGGCAGGGACAAAACCGATTGGGCACTTTGAGTGATACTGAGGGTGACTCCTCCGATCCGAGGTTCAGCAAGTCACTGCAGACCGTGTTGCAGCGAACAGGGCCGGCAGTGGGTGTGCAGGCGAACTGTTTCGTGGGAAACGTTTCGGTCATTGTAGTCGCTGCTGGGAAGGAGGTTCATTGCTATAGTAATTGGCAATCTGATGAGGGGTACAACTACACAAAGGTCCGTCACCCGTGGCGAAACCATTGGGCTTGGAAAACTACTGATCAAATATTCAGTGTCTCCGCAGCTTCAGCCCCTCTGACGCCCAGTCCACATTTCACCTTGCCTCACCCCAGAATACTACTCCGGTAACCATCACATCCTCATTCTCCAACCTCGCAACCTTCTACAATACCACCACTGATTTCGACTCCGGTATTCGCCACTGCCTGTCCAATGCCACAGCCCCAAAGTGCGACTGGGACGCCATCTTTTCCACTCCCCTTCCTCACACCCTAGCAAACACCTCAACCAACATAGGACTTACATCATACTCCATTTCCAACGCGTCAACCAGTCAGACACGCGTATGGTGCGAAGCACTTACATACCTCGACTTCCCCACCTATTCACTGGATACCTCCCGCAGCAGCAACGAACTCCATCTCGTCCTACTCGACAACCTCGAAAGCACTGAAACCCCGACCCTCAAGCAGCCACTAGTCGTGAGTCCAGACTGGTTCCTCGCCGCCTGGAGCGTCGACCGCAACGGCACAGTCGACGACACCAGACCCATCGCGAGGGATCTGCCACGGGCTCTGTCTGCATTCTCACTCGAGCAGAGCGAATCCAACGCGCTGCAATTCCTCTTCTACCACCTCTATGCACTGGGACAAGCAATGTCCATGGTAAATTACAACACCACCCCTCCCTCTACAAGCCAAGACAAAGACCCTGCCCATCCCACTTTCGCAACATGGGCACAGTTGCGTGTTTGGGCATGGGGCCTGCACGCACGAACATCGAAACTGGGCGTCGTGATCGCAATCGCCGGATGTATCGCTGTCACTGCGAGGATTGTACTCGGATTGTGCGTGACGAGGCGGCATTATTCGGCAGTGGAGTTGTTCGCGGAGGCTCTGCAACATCAGCCCGCTGGCGAATTTGGAGGTATTCATGGGAAGAGAGCGATGGCGAGGGTGAATTATGGGATTCAGGATGGGGAGGATGGGAGGATGAGATTTGTGCCTAATATGGAAGGATGAGGGGTGAAGGGGATGTGATTGAATAGGGATGGTGTTTGTATGAGGAGCATTCATCTCTAGTCTAGGCATTGAGTGTGGATGTTGAGTGTGGGATTTATAATAGTGTCAATACAAATCGGAAGTAATTCTAGCTGAAAGCTTGCATCATAACGAGCCGTTAATCATCCTGTGACACATACCTTGATTGCCCAAAAGAGACACCTAATATAGCATACATCCATTACAACCCACTCCATTCCATCCCCCCCCCCCCCCCCACTTCCCCCTCCCTCAGCTCCATACCTCCCCACTACGATCTCCATACAACAATCCTTCAAATAGTAACCACAACCCCCAGCAACCCCGCTGCACCATTCCATCTGCCTTAATATTGACCCACAAGCTTAATAGGCAACACAAACACATATCTTGACTAGCTCCTTATATGTTGGACAACTACCAACCCTCTCCACGAATGATCCACGATTTCCGAACCCGATGCCATCTTTCACGCTTTTATAGAGCCTGGTCCTCATTGTATATTCCTCATCATTCGTTCCCCACTCTATACTCCCCATCTTGTACTTCCCAATGTAGTCCGCACCCTCACCCATTCTCCGTATTCCAACTATTCCTGGTCATGAACGAGGGCATATTGTGACATCAATCCTCTGCCATTAAATCGCCGTTGGATTGTGGGGGTGGAGAGGGTTAGTATCCCATAAGCTGGCTGAGAATCACATCCGGGAGCTGACAGTCTGGGGATTAATTGCTGAGCAGACTAGCCTTCGGAGGCTTATGAAATATGTCGGAGGATTCTTGACGTGGGGGAGCATAGGTTGCCACGAGGCGATGTCGGCAGTTCCTGGTTCGGGAATGTTGGGGATTATGGTGTGTATTGTCAGATGTACGGGGTCGAGGACGAGGTCGCACATAGAGGAGCTCTAATGTTAGCGCTTCCAATACACATTCGACGACTTGGCAGGGCGGGCCGAATGATTCTGCTGCCAAAGAGTCGCAAGAGTCTTGCAAGCGCTATGTTGTAGAATAACTACCTCCTGTCTGCGATCTCGGACCACATCCATCAAACTTCATCCCATTTCATCACAGATATCAATCGATTAGACAATCATGATATGAGTAAGGTATGAGGACTATCAACTGAATTCTATGGAGGTTCTCCCGAACGAAATCTATGCAACATTAATGAAAACAACTTTGCTGCCAATAGCCAACTCCGAAAACTCCAGCCAGGCCTATCAACCACGAAGCGCCTGATCTTTATATACATTATGAGCGCAAATAGATGAAGCTGGCTCAAATATTAAAGAAGAGAGAATTGATAAATCCTCCCCGTACCAATTGGGTTCAGGACTCCGTACTCCAGGAAGAAAGAAATAAAAGAAATGCAACATCGTCGGCTATATGGAAAATAGTGAAAATCTATGCATCTGAAGGTGCGTCAGCATTGAATACTAAAACGGAATAAGTGTTGCGAATGTCTTACCCTAGGTCTTACTAGCTCTTGATTTGCCATCATCATTACGCCTTAGCAGCACTTCTCCCGTGTTAGTATTTGATGTTGACGTACGCCTTAGGTGATCCGGAGACCCATTCACAACTTCAAGATCTTGGATGTGCAAATCCCTCCCTTGAGGATGCGACTTCACACTGAAGCGGCATGCATCCAGACAACCCTTGTTCCTGGGACAATGATGCCCAGCAAAACAAGCTGCGTCCTCGCACTCGTTGCCCTTCCTGCAAGGCTGTTCCCTGGCAAGCCTCTGGAGAGCACATTTCTCTTCCTCACTTAGAGAAACATGGTTGTATTCGCACCTGGCCCCGAATGGGCAATTTCCACGCAGATGGTGCACATTGCACATCCTTGGCTTGCTTCTAGCAAGAGCCTCGCGAATAGTGGGGCTATAGCTGATAGGAGGATCGATACGCTGGCCGCTGCTATTTCGCGCTATTCCCCCTTGTGCTTCAAGGGTGACCTCGGGGTTGATCTCCGCAAATACCTCTAACTTTGGTGTCTGGGGTGATGCAGCCTCGATAACGTGTGATGTACGCCACTCGAGAGTGGGGCTGGTGTTCCGGGTGCAAGGGGGAGGTGGAGGTACTTCGGGGCTCATCCGAGGAAAGGGTATCTTCCTCAGGGGCTGAGAATTGACTGGCTCAAACAGCTCTTCCGCATTGAAGGACGGGTTTATCTTGTTCCATATGTTAAAACCCAGAGTGTGCATCGCCAGCCGCCTAATTATATCCTGGTAAGCGTCGAAGGTAGGCCGTGCGAAGACTATTTGTCGACAGCGTGGATCTTGGGCAGCCCTCTGAAGATTTTCTATGCTCGGAATATCAGCTGACGCGCAAGAAAGAACTCAGTCAGGAGCACTCTGTCTTACCGCTCAGATGGTTTGCTTCATCCTGACCAACATCTTCAAAGGCGGTATGCTCGTGGTACGCTTGAAATCCACGACAGAACACGTTGAAATCTCGGTGAGTTGATGAACCCTTTGCGAAGCCGTGAGCTTGCATTAACGTTGCCTGGTCGTAATAGACATGAGTCACGATCTCAAGTCCCTCGTCAAGTGTGGAGAATTTGACGTCTAGATACTTCATGAGTCTCAAGTGCAGCCTTCTTGCAAAGCCATGGCCACCTGAGAAACCTTTTCTGATAAAATTGATGCGGGGCTACAATATCAGATCTTGTCTTGTCTCGCGGAAACGGATTTCTTACCAATAGATGGTTGCCGTCAATAAGCGCATATATATATGTTTTGATAGGCTACACAGTCAGACAGTCAGTATGGGCCAACAGATTACAGCATGCGGAATATAGCAAAGTCTGCAAGCTTACCTTACTGGTGCGGGTCATCTTGAGACTTGTTTGATGCTTAGACACGGAAGGAATGCCAGCCATCGACCGCCAGTTCGTCAAAAACGGTAGAGCTTTTGATTGTAGCCGGGCCACATGTCGTGCATGTACTGACTCACACGGCATTGATATACCAGATTTTATTTGAATGGTCCTTGGATTTACTGAAAGTGGTGGGATAGTAACAGTTGTGTATACTTTCGCCGCACCTGCTTCTTGAAACCGGACTGGTGTGAAACGTCGATCCACGTCATTCCAGGTAGAGCTCAGCACTGGATTATATGGGCGACATGGTAAAGGATGCAACAGCACCGGTGTCTGTTGGATGGAGATTTGTGCTGCCATGCGTGCTGCTGGCGACTGTCTGTTCTCCGAAGCGGATGTGTATGATCAAAGATGATAGCACGAGGAGAATGGTAGATGCTCGAAAGAAGCTCGTTGCTCGAAGTCCAAATATAGAGGATGCAGGCTTTCAGCAACGCTCGAGGAGCGACCCAAGTGACTATATACTCACACATGGACTATGCAAGGAAACCGAGCAGTCCAAAAACGCAGAAGCCAACTGCGCCTTGCATGCATGATATGCTGTTGATAGGGCATTGCCTCAGGAGGGTGCCCGGCCTTGAGGTAGCGTACTGGATACCTGCATGAACAGCGAGATGGGGACAGTACTGGTGGGCCAGTCATGCTGATAGCTATGCAGCAGCGTGACCATATCTGGCATGCGGCCGTTGCAGCATAAGTATGCACCCAATGGATCGAAAAGAACTAACAGCTTTGGGCTGGACGGCTTGCCCTATAAACATGCCACATCAGGATCTCCGGAGTCATACTCGAACATCGAAGGACTTTGATATAGAGTACTCCGCGGCACTGTTGGCAGCCATCCTCTGCAGACCTCGTACTCCAGCCTGCAACAATCTTCAGGACTGGCACGAAACATGTATTGAAGCCAAGCCCACGCAGTCAGCATAGGTCCGTAAGGCTAGGACAACTCTCGTCGGGTGGAGTAGTAGGCCGGAGAGACTTATCCGTGCAGAGGCGACTTTGCCTCAAGATCAACCTACTTTATATGGAGTAAATTTCCGTAATGCTTACCCGATATTTGGACGACGTGGCCTCCTTCAGATAGTGGCAACCACATGTGGTAGGCGTTTGACCCGCAATCTGCCAACGTGTCGACGCCCCTCAATCAGAGTCGTGTGGCAGGCAGGAAACAACGGCGCCGAGAGAACAAAGAGAACCGTTCCGACGGGTTTGTGGCGAAAACAGTACGCCTTGTTTGGGCCATAATTGGTGGGGTGGAACCGAGCCAGTCGATCGATTTAAACGGCTTCTCATCTATTTAAGAGTAAGCAGCCACTCCGTGTTTGTGTAACCCTGAATATGTCACGTGAGGGTAAAGGCCGTTGTACGAAGATGGAACCAGTCAATTTCCTCCCCGGGCGATATCTTTTCCCATATAGGTGCAAGAATCGAGCGGTCATCCCCTCCATTCTCCCTACGGAGGGGATACGCAATGCAAATCTACGACTGTACGAACATGCAGGTGGGAGCGTTTATACAGGAGATCGAAGACCGGCGTCGCACGACCGTATGGAACGACGAACCCGGGTTCAGGTATCTTTAGGGGAGGGCAGATTCTCATCAAATATGCCGTTCGACCTCCTCCAGATTTTTGCTGTGGTACGACTCATTACATCTACTCTAACAGCTTGGCCACCTCCGCTCACCTCCAACCAAACCAAAGTCTCGATCAAAGTTTTACACTATCATCCAATACCACCCTTTCAAAATACTCGGAGCATGTCGTACTACCTCATAGTCACTCAATAAGTTGAGCCTAAGCCTGAAAGTCGCCGTTTACCCATCAAATCTTCATACTACTTCCCAGTCCTCAACACCACATCACTAAGATCAAATCCCGCCAATTCGACACCATGATCCCCGATGGAATTGCCTTAACGCAGGTCTCCGCAACAGCTTTGACATAGACCTACGATCATCCAAACGCGAATTGATAGAACAAGGGGGGCTTGGTTCAACGATCTACAACATACTACGCCCTTAGTCCTAGCGTGAGATTTATGTTCAGTCCATATGAGAGGGATTACGGGGAATGAAAAGATATTTCGAGAGTGCTGCACGACTTCATGCCGATGCGGAATGACAACATTGGCTTTTCACATGGTAGATATAGACTAGGACCATCTACACATAATCAAAAACTGTAGGACCTAATTTATGTGCTTTGCATATCTTAGAACAGTCCCTATCCTGTCAACTCCATCTACACGTCTCCCTCTCCCTCTCCTTACTCCACCACCAGATCTAACCCTCCCACCCTCAACCACACCGGCAACTCTACTGCCTTCCACATTCCCCCATCCACTTCGTTCCACGAGCCCCAGCATGAACGATCCATGCGGCCTCAAAAGTGCTATTAACAAATGTCGATACAATCTCGGAAATTGTCAAAGTCGTGGGGGCGTGACTGGATGCCGACCATGGTGTTTTAGTGGAAACGCTCATGTTGCAAAGACGGGATTATGGATATGTGTTGTGGATATCATTGTGTGGGATACGAGGGTTGGTGTGGAGATCTGTTCCAGTTAGTATCAGCATTAATCCACTGCCTGATTGTTAACCCATCAAAAATGAAGTGGAGAAGGAGAAAAAGGGCAGGGAGCCGGGGATGCCTGTTTGGAGAAGATTGTTGGCCGTGCAGAATGTAGAGCCATCGAGGGTTGCGTGTATGGTTCCTCACAATTTTTTTTGTGAAGTAGAGATATGACGTTTGACATATTTAGACTCATGGGCTTATAGCGTAGTCATATAGCTATTGGGTACTTTGACGCTCAAATGCAGGTAGCCAACGAATTGAAACATGTGAGGCGATCGCTTGATTCTACCCACTAAGCATCAGAGTCGGTGCAGATAGCGGTTCATAGTATACCTTCCGCGTCTCCTATTTTGTTTGGCCAAGCAACGGTATCGGCCCATGTACCGAGCTCAGAGCAATGATAGCGCGTTGCGAAAGAGCTTCCACAGCTGCATCATACCCCACCCTTTTTACCCATTTCCACAACGCCACTCCCATCATCAAGCATTGAGTCCTCACGGCCCTTTCAGAGCCTCGTTCCCCAACTCAAGGCAACGCCACACACTCCATCTCAATCAGCACCCCCTTCGGCAACGCCCGCACAGCCACACAACTCCTCGCCGGCCTCACCTCCCCAAAATGCTTCTCATACTCCGCATTCATCTCCGCAAAATTATCCATGTCCGTCAGAAACACCGTCATCTTCACCACTTTACTCAGATCCGAGCCTGCGGCTTTGAGTATGGCGCTGAGGTTGGCGATGCAGAGGGAGGTCTTGTGGGTGATGGTGCCGGTAGGGAGTTCGCCGGAGGGGAGGGCGGGGAGTTGGCCGGAGACGTAGATGGCGTGGGGGGTGGAGATTGCTTGGGACTGGAGTGGATGAGCGGTTGGTGTTAGATGGGGGAATGCACGTGTTGGCTTACGTATGGTCCGGCGGCTGGGAGGAGGTGATGTTAGCACACCATGCCATCGATAATCATGGAGGTTATAAGATCGAGAGCGTACGAGGGCAAGCATCTTTCGTGGTGACGGGCTTTGCGTCTGCCATGCTTGGGATTGGAGGAGCAGGGTGAACGGATCTTGCGTTGGGATGTCGCAATATGGGGGCGACAGCTATAATCTTGCCTGTCAGTGCTACAGAGGATCGAACGTGTGTGAAGGAGACTTTGCGGCCGATGTTCAACATGGCATTTGAAGTTGTTACCTTAGATGCTCAAGCGTGCCAAGAACGCTGAAGCTGCCGAGCAGCCCGCATGCTAAGTCCTTTAGGACTAGCTTATCTATTCTGTCAAACAATTCATCTGTGACCATGCTCGCTTTCCAGATCCAACAATCACTCGACGGTCCAACGCGATCTTGCTATCACTCTAGATACGACTGGCAAGGCCAGACAAAGCCAGGTAAGGCCACGTGGCGAACCATGTGAGCTGCGAGGAAAGTTGGCAACGGATCCAAGAGGAAGGCACAAGAGGAAGAAATCCACTCTTCGAATACTACCAGACGTTGAGGCCCGTACACCTCGATATGGCTCTCTGTACTCGAGCGTATTCGCGACATCTATTCGTTGCGAATTCTCAGACCCTCTCTCGTTCATATAACAATCTGCAAGTATCCTGTGTTCCTACTCATTGAAATATCAAAATCGGTACACCTGTTTGGATCAAAGATCGAGTTCTCATTGACGCATTCGTATTTTGATCATGAATGACTTCTTCATATAACAATGATATCCTTACATTTACTCGATGTGGCTTCTCAAGATGAAAAGAGTGGCAGCTGTTGGCCGACTGCAATTCACAGGCCAGTGCTGCTACGAATGCTATGATAACAGTGTCAGTCTTCGAATTCATTCATTTGCTGAGCCGACATGCCATCAGATAGCACGCCTTATCCTAGTGTACCTGGTCGTCATCGATGCAAGATCAACTGTGCTCCCAACCACCAAAGCACGCTTTCGCGCCGAGACAGTGACGCGGCACGGCGCTACAAGATTTGCACCTCAAGATCTGCGTTATTGAGAGTTGATCGGCAAAGCCTCGAGGCGCACTATATGCGCCGACTTCAGGCGACGGGAATGCTTTTCTGGTTCCCATTGTCATGAAAGTTATTCGGACACGTCTCACTACACTTTCGCTCTCTTCCTCTGGTGGTACCCAATTGTGGGTAACATTATAATGGGTAGATTCCCTTCTTTCCTTATTGGTTTCACACTCTTATCATCTGGCCAAACTCTTGTCAATGCCATGTTGCAGTGCGTAAGCGCGCCCGGCATCAACAAGACCAGCTGCAATGAAGCTCTCGACCGGCTCGCCGCCCCTATCCCGGGTGAACCGGAGCAAATTGAATGGATGGTGCGTGGCGAGGGCTTTAGTAACGTTACGCCGGTACGATATCTAAGCTGTAAGTCAACATGCCCGCTACTCACGATTAGGATCTGTCAATATTCCATCGTTATTCGTAACTCATCTGCAATACGATGAGTCCTAGCCGTTGATCCGAGCGAATGTAGCGGATGGGCTGTGCGCTGTCGATGTCGAGCTCCGGCCTGGCACTCAAATTGGGGATCTCTCTCCGCGTCAGGACCTGTGGCAAGCTGGAAAACGGATCAAGGGGGATTTATTTACGACCAAGGTTCGTAGAGTATCCATTGAAACTTCCATTGCACCCTCGCGGCACCCTCTCGGCGCGTCTAGATACGGGCGGTGGGGTTACTGAATTACTGTTCATTGCGACATAGGCCTTTTCAGGAACATCATTGTCAGTGTCGAACCATACGAACCGCATGTGCACTGCAAAACTCTTTCACGCGGCAGACTAGGCCCAGGACTATGTAATGGGGTTCTTGGATCGATGCCGATATCAAATCTCCCCACAACATTCATCAGAGCTGGACAGCGGACATCGAGTGATCAAGTCGTCGTTCCCAAGATCTACGATTCCAGTAAGTAACGCTCACGTATAATGCTTTGAGCTCCCTGCAACCTCGTCCGGTAGGCTGATCGTGTCAGATCCACGCTCGGCTTGCAAAGCAGCGCTGCAGCTTTACAAAACGGAGATCCCAATGGACGTGGAAAGTACATGGGTCATATGGAGAGGAGCTGTAGCTGTGGATGCGATGTGCGTCCGTCGAGGCTTAAGTGGTGTTTTTGTAAACATAGGTAAGTCAACACTGTGCCCTCGACGGATCTTAGTAGCCTGTCTTGTCGCTGACTGTGGCATTCCTGGGTTTAGGTGATCGACAGGGATTGAGCATTAGTCTCACGCAAACAGAGCTCTCGGGGAATCACTCCTCGGTACTTCAATTGGGAGGTAACTCAACTGTATCTGGATTGGGAGGTGGTGCGGCCGCGCTCGAGTAGCTTTGAATACGTCTAACAGCCCTAACCTGCATGATGTCGGAAAGCGCTGTTGCTTGACAAGTATTGTTGCGCATGCTAACGAGAATAGCATTGTATCTAAGAGCTTTCATAGATCCATCTTTGGTCCGGGACCAGTTGACATCAGCAGCAAACAGTGATGCCTCGTTATGCTTCGCAGCTACAACGGCATTTCTAGGCAGCCCGGAGTAACATGAAATTGACTATCCACATCATTCCTCTGAGCGCTCTGGTCTGTCATTGGCACAAAATAGCTCAAGCAAATGAACGCTTGAGTCAGAAGGATAATTGTGATCTGAGGAAGTTGGGAAAGGGCGACTCAAATGGAGTCTCCAGACAGCTCGAGCGGATATTGACACAACAGTGTTGGTAGGTGATGAAGCTGCTTCGGCAATGGAACCTTGCCACTTGAGTCCGCGCCCGAAACTCTGCATATCTTCTGCCCTCCGGATCCCCTCCGACTTGCTAGATCGTCCTTGTGGCGCCTTGCCGTTGGGATAGCAACCGCCGATGGTAACAAACGCTGACCGAGACATTCTCTTCTACTTGCTCCGGTACTCCTAAGACAATGGAAATGTGAGAGGATTTACTTGCTTTGAAGAGGTCAGAAAAATTGCACCGAAACACCAAAGCTAGCTAAGCGAGATATCACGAAGTCTTGGCGCTAACCATGACACAGAGGCTTAAGTACCTTGTATGCCACCACCGCAGACGACATAAACCCTTCCGTTAGTGAGGAGAAGCGTTGGAAGGGCTGATCATCCTGGGAGGCAACATACCGCTGTGAGATTAAGTCAAGTGACCAATTCCTTCTTGTCGCTTTCCAAGCAGCGAGAATGGCACCATCGCACACGGAGAGATCCCAGTGCGCAGAGACGTACTCTCATTGTGCAAAATATCTGGTCAGATATGCCTACTCCTGCAGACAGATCCTTCAATGCTCTTGGGGAAATGGCCGTCAATGCTAATCCCGCGGCTCAGGGCATTGCAAAATCCGACAACGATCCTCTTCGTCATCAACCCCAGCTCCTAAACCACCATTGCTTTCCCCATCAACCCCATCAAAATCAACAACCGCATCCGCTTTCACCTCATTCCCAGCCAGCGCCTGCTCCTCTCCCTCGCCTCTTGCCAGCTTCTCAAGGTAACGAGCCCACACTTCCTCCGCCCCCGTCGACAGGTCCTCCCTCTCGATCGTAAAATGTTTCTTTCTGGCCGTCGTGCGATCGTGGAGAAAACGACCAAGTTCAATCGCGATATAGCCAGTGATGACCTTTGTCTCAAGCTGAGCTTGAACCCACCGACGGGCTTCTTTGCGACAGCGTCGGCCAGCGTCGGGCATATGGAGGTGGTGGAGAGCCGTTTGAAGGGCTATCAACACATTAGAAGACTGCCGCTCTAGGTTTGTGTATGGTCTCAGTCCCGCCACGTGAGACGTTGACGATAAATTCTATGCTTAAAATGAAGAGAGCTCACCCCGATTAGCCTTACGAGCTTGCTTTTTCGCCTTTCCCTTCGCCACCTCGTCCGCGGCGTGCTGGAGTGCGTACGCAGGATTTCGGGACCGTGCGCGGGCCTGTCTTGCCTCTCTACGCGCAGCCATTATCTATGGCTGCAAGAGGTGCTCGATTGTACAGGATTATGGTAGAAGAAGTAGTGAAGAGTGTCAGATCTACCGCTCGGTAATCCGTTTTTGAATAGGCTGTTGTTCACTATGAAGGAGATCGGGTGTGTTGACATGGGCTAGCGGCAAGATTCGGGAGGTCGACTTTCACCCTTTTGGTACGTTATACACCACCGAAAAATATCTATATCCCACCATCGTCGCCATTACTATCACCATCACCATCACCATCACCATCACCATCACCATCACCATCACCATCACCATCACCATCACCATCACCGACGTATACCCAACCTAAACTCCAAACCCCCTCTCCGCCCCTCCCAATCTCCATCACGATCACTATCACTATCCCCATCAAACCCCGCCGCAGAAGTGAAGGAAACCCACTCTCGAATCTAAGCCCAACCCCTGAAATCCCCCGATATAAGAGCAGATCATCATAAGGAACTCGGTCCTGATCTAGATACCATCCACAAGAAAACGAACAAAAAAAAAACACAGACACACAACCCCACTAAGACAGATTTCGACGATGAGATGAGACTCAAGTAGGTAGATATATGCATATGTGTGCGTTATAAGTACCTAACGTATGGGAAACGTTTTAGTCTTGAAAAGTTCTACCTAGCTTTCCATGGGAAGTGGGAAGTGGTAGGTAGGATCTGGCCACGCATCATTAGATAATTGTAGGAACGGAGAGATCTTGGATATATGCGTGCTTGGATACATCTCTGGGTAGGTTCGTTAGTTACATATAACTGAGTTAATGCATTTTTCTGAAGGAGGAGGAGGAGGAGGAGGAGGAGGAGGAGGAGGAGGAGGAGGAAGAGGGGGAACTTGGTGCCATGTGCAAGGGGGAGAGCGGCTTCAGTTAGAAATTTGCACATGGGATGGGTGAATGGTTAGGATATTGGTGGGTGTCTTTTGGGGGCTGGGGCTGGGAGTGGGGTGTTTTAGTGTGCTGGTGGGGGTTAAGGCAAGGTAAGGTAGTGAGCATAGAGTGGATAGATGGGAGGATTAGGGAGGTACGCATGGAAAGCTTTAAGGTGGTTGAGTTGCTTTGCGGATTGTGGTTGTTGTGGTGTAGTGTCTGAGAGCAACGCTAGTATGTTGTATTCGGGCCATGGAGTGTGAGATGCTCGAGGCTTTTGATTGGGGTGAACGGCTCGGGTTGGGTGGATTTGAAATCTCTGTTATACCGTGTAGTAACTTGCGCCTAGGACGTCGGAGAACGACGTCGGAATAGATTGCTATGAGGATGACACGGCTCGGGGCGGGCTAAACTGGACGGGATGAAGGGCATGATGAGGTTGTGATAAGGGGTTCTCTTCACTTTCTGTAGTTATAATGGTTGCGTTGTAGCTTCCGAATTTTTCATACATATATGCATCCTTTATGGCGACATTGGGTCGATTTCTGGGTGGGGTTCCGCGCTACTCTCTGCGGGTATCGAACGGATATGATGGTAGATACTTCGAACGGAGAGAAGGTTGACAGATCGTACTAGCATGTTGGGAAGGGATGGAGGATAGCCGCTGGGACGAAAATTTGACTAGTCCTACCATCTTCCAAATTGAAAGCGTGATGATTCGATGCAAGGGGGAGCTGGTGTCAATCAAATGAAGGCTGAAGGCTGGATCTAATGCAGTGCGGGAGACCTTGGTGAGGACGGTCAATTTTGGGGAGAGCCTTGTATACAGTTGTGAAGCTCAATCACTTGACTGGTGGGTCACGTATGTCGCATCATGCATGACCACGATTCATTTTTGATCATTCCAATTTGGTTGCTATTAGCTATTAATTGTTTCCGGACAGAATTATGTCGATGACATTAAGGCTGGGCCGGTGCTTCTGATTCGGAAGCGGGCCATTGCGATTTGTAGTCAAGCACGAATGACCCTCGGCTGTCGCTCAGAGCACACGCCGGTGTCTCTAGTGGGCATAGTCGTAAGCCATGCGCCTCGTTCAACACTCCATCGTGTGAGGGTGCTCTGACCCAATTATCGATGGACTCATGTGATAAGTTCAGTACCGGAGTGCAGTATGGCCTAGCGGCATCGTGGAGCTCTGACCGAGCGGCATGGGTCTCTCCTGAGCATAATGGCAGCAAAAGGCGACACAACCCCGGCATATCGATTGGCCGTAGCGGCCGCGCTTTTTCCTAACCTCGACTGTAGCATTATCTTGGTACGGTAGTCTGATACAACTCCCAAGGCGACTTGAGGAACGTAAGCGGACACGACGTCAAGGTCTTCCTAATGGCTTCGAATCCTCCATCTGGCTCGACAATAGGGTGTAGACAGGAGCGTCTAATTTCTCCCGGCCCTTTAGGAAGTCGAGCTCCAGTATGAAGACATAGCCTAGCAAGATCCCTCCCAGCTTCTTGACCAGTGATCCAGCAGCGGCAGCAGAGCCCCCTGTCGAACCGTTAGCAGGTGATATCGGTCCAATGGGATTTCCATATGGGTGTACCAGTAGCAATGATATCATCCACTACGAGCACCTGCTGTCCCTGCTTGATAGCATCGGCCTGTATCTGGAAAAAGTCCTGTCCGTATTCCTTCTCGTAGCTTGCAGTCTCTGTAGGTCCTGGTAGTTTTCCCTGCTTCCTCACAGGTACGAAGCCAACCCCGAGTCTCAAAGCTAAGCTGGGACCGAACAGCAAGCCTCTCGCCTCCAAGCCCACAATCACGTCCGGTCTCTGGCCTTCGGCGTAGTTGCTCTTTATATGCAGCTCTATGGCTCGAATGAGAGCTTCGTGTAAAGCCGGATCGCGGAAGAGGGGAAGGATATCCTCGAAGAGGATGCCTTTCGAAGGGAAGTCCGGGAATTGACGAAGAGATTTGTGCAGTCTTATCTTAAGACTGGAGAGTTCGGAGGAGGCGGTGGCAGAGGTGGTGGACTGTCCGATCTCGGAGGCATCGTGCTTGCTGGGTGGAGGATGGGAGGAGGTTGAGTCTGGCATAGTGAGAAGGAAAGAAAAGGAGAAAGCGGTGAGAAGTGAGTGAGTCAAGTCAATATGGTCAAGCCCGGTAGTAATCCTAGTGCAGACGATAAAGTCAGATAAAACCACGCAATACTTTTTGCTAGTGGGGTCTTTCCAGATCGGGTCTAGTCGCCGCGCTCGGAGATAATCCTGCTCGTAAACAATGAAACTTCCAGATGGTCAACAAGGATGTTGACATCTCCTGGCCGAAAAGGCCATCGAGGCCACCCTCAGCATCAGCGAATGAAAGAGTCAAATGGCTGCATCGCATGCTGCACCTTCGATTTGTGGAGTCTCTATCTGCAGCCATCGACGCCTCTGATAAGATCGTCGATTTTATTCTTTGTCCCCTCCCTACGGAGTACCCCTTCAGACTTCAACGCTTCCTTTCTGTGAATGCTTGATTCTTCAGAAGGCCCGAGCGTAACCGAGTTACCGAGAATATTGAGGTTATCGTTCGTCGTTTGAAACCCTGCAGTTTATCTCGAACGGACGTTAGAGACAATTACCCCCACACCCATCAAAACGTGGGGTACATTCGATATGTCAGCTTGGCGGAATCGCCGGCCTTGGAGTTGATCCAGGTTGACTGTCAGTTAAGTGGCCTAACATCCCGAGGTCCTGGTGAACTGTATCATTGGCCTGATGCTCTAATGGCAGACTCTCCCACAATGCTATTGGCTAGACCCTCCAGTGCACCTTCAACGGCTCTGACCGCACTGACCCTGCGCTAGAAAAAGCTCTGCGGGCTGAGGTGCGTGCAGTACTGTGATAACTTGTGGCCTGAAGACTACACTAGACTTGATTATATGACAGTCTCTACCATTTGACCATGCCCTCTACCACTGTCACTGCTCGAGTCACCTCGTCTCCTTCATTCAAGCAAATGTCTTGCTTCGCCATTACATTTGCAAGAGTGAGACGATCAAGGTTTTTCCTATTACTCTCGATCATCTTTGTTGAATCTTGTACGAGATTTGATGTCGTCTCGAGGGTCGATTCCGCAGTGTCGCGGTACAGACGCTTTGCTTTCCTTAGTACTTGGCGGTGAGTACGAAACTCATGGAAGGAAGCAAGGCACCCATCATTAAGCTCATGATACGGCTGGCGGGAAATCCATCGGATCCACCGGAACATGTTGATCGCTGCTTGCCGAACGGGATGCAGTTCCCCACAATCTCCCAGACCTTCATGGACCGGCAGTACTAGTCGACCGATCCGCGGAAGCGTTTTCTCATGCAGAAAGGATGTCTCACTTATGTACTACCAAACATCTCGACCAGACACGGTACTAGCCACATGTTGAGCTGGCGCTTACCGCTGCAACTAAGAATCCGACCACTGAGGAGACTGGGCCTGTTCACACCCTTACTCAACTCAATTTCTTTGACGAATATTCATGTCCTACCTGTATATACAGTATTATCGAATAAGGATAATGTTGTTTGAAAGACAATAGACAAGCGTTTAGCAAAGTCGATAGTAAGCTAAATAGTCGAAAATATGTCTCAGAAAGGCAACTTGGCCGAGTGGTTATGGCGCTAGTTTCAGGCCTTGCAAACAAGACTACTAGTTCGAAAGAGCGAGGGTTCGAATCCCTCAGTTGTCATTTCTTTTGCTCTACCAAACCATGGAACTGTATTACTCCTACCTTAGTCCTGAAACCATTGTAGTTGTATATTACACCGCATCTACTTTTATGTGGATGATTTTGCCCGCTACTATCCACATTTGACGCCATGTATCACCTGGCAAAGCTTCTATCCGCGCTTATCGGCCGCCCCATATGCGAGGAGCCGAGCAACCTTGTTTTGGAAGTTCCTGAATCTACTGCAACATGCGTCATTTCCTATTGCTTTATGACATGACTGGTAAACGAACGGCTAGTCCTTCTCTTGCCTGCATCTTCTTTGGGTTTATGCGGTAGCATAGCTGGCATTGAGCTGCCGAGCGCTGTCTCAATCATTCCTCTATTCTTTGCATATGACCCACCATGATCCTACGGTCATGGCAGTGCATATGTCGAGTATTACTTGTCTTATGCATATCTTTACTCCCTGATCTGCCCGTCGCCTCACCATGTTTAGAGAGATACAATAATAACTTAGATAGAAGGACCAATTGTCCACACGAAGCCTCGGGGCAGCAGGTGTTCCAGACAAATCCCGCACAACAGCCGTTCCTCCCTCCTCCACAACCCAAAAGTTCCGGTGCGAGCGACTTGCAGGACAAATCTTCGTATCATATCCTTCTCGATGCTCTAGACGTCATGGAATCCCGTTTCTTCGAGGTCTCTCAAGGAACCTGGCCCAAAGCCATCGACTGGACGGCAGCCGTAATGGGCACTCAAGTCTCCGCTACACTGGCGGCAATGACCGAATACAAAACCCACCTCTCAGCTTCTTCGCACCGACCTTCGTTGGCAGAGGCGCAAGAGCATGAGAATCAAATAAATCGTTACTTTACACAAATAACATCTTTCTACTTTGGCGAAAACGCATTTGCTCTTCGAACACAGGCGTACGATGATATGCTGTGGGTAGTTCTGGGATGGCTTGAAGCCATCAAGTTCATTCATCTCCATTCGAAGCTACATTACGGCTCTTTATATTCCTCCTCAAAAGAATCCAATCATTCGTGGTATGCCCGCCAATTCGTTCCACAGTACGCCCACCGTGCTCGTCTCTTCTACGACCTTGCATCTCGGGGATGGGACACTACACTTTGTGGGGGAGGCATGGTTTGGAATCCGCACCTTGCACCTTATAAGAACGCTATCACCAACGAGCTTTTTATCGCTGCCAGCGTGGGCATGTATCTGTATTTCCCGGGTGATAGCGACGCCTCTCCATTCTTACAGAACTTGGGAAATGAAAAGGAAAAGGAATTACCACCTGCCAAAGCGCATGATCTACAATACTTGGATAACGCAATTGAAGCATATGCTTGGCTTAAATCCAGTGATATGCGAAATGAACAAGGTCTTTACATTGATGGCTTTCATATCCGAGGCTGGCGCGGTGGAAACAATGGCAGTAATGGCACTAGTGAATGCGATTTACGAGAGGAGAAGGTCTACACATACAACCAAGGCGTGCTGCTGTCAGGACTGAGGGGCTTATGGGAAGGAACGGGCGCGTTTGGGTACCTACAAGATGGCCATGAGCTTATGAGGAACGTCATTGCTGCAACTGGATGGGAAGACCGAGATACAGAGAGAAAATGGAGATGGGCTGGCCTTGGGAGAAATGGCGTGCTAGAGGAGCTGTGCGACTGGAGCGGGACATGCAGTCAGAACGGGCAGGCGTTCAAGGGGATCTTCTTCCATCATCTCACGCTATTTTGCAGTCCGCTACCGGAGAAAAGGAAAGACCTTGATGATCGACATGTACATAACGATAACGATGCGAGGCAATTGCATCAGAAAAGCTGTGACGGATACGGCGACTGGATACGGCATAATGCTAATGCAGCCTACGCCACAAGGAGCCGAGACGGCGTTTTTGGTGAATGGTGGGGCCGTTCTTTTCGAGAGTGGCATGATGACTGTTCACATGATGCACCGGTGAACATGGAAGCTCCTATGAGTGAGGGAACAGATTACCGCAATGTTGGCGTACCAAGAGACGAGATTTGGCAACTGCCAGAAGATGATACCATGTACAAACCTGACGACTATGCAGGGCATGAACATTTGAGGAAAGGGTGGCACGATATGTATGCGGAAGAGGTTGCTGGAACGGAAGATATCAATGATAGAGGACGGGGCAGGACGGTCGAGACACAAAGTGGAGGTGTGGCTGTTCTGAGGGCGTTGTGGACATTGGTCGATTCAAGGAAGGAAGAATGATTGTATATAGGTGGATGTACGTATGAATGTCTGGGTAATATATCACGCCGATATAAGAGGATATTCTCATTATATACCAAGGTTGATCGGACGTCGTTCTTTCGGTGGCATAAGTCGCGAATTGATTCATTACTACAATATAGCTACTTTCCTGTCGAACCGTCTAGTAGGTCGTAAACGTGAAAGGCATTGATATCAAGGGTTTCCCCGAATTGCAGGTATTGCACATTTCTTGCACTGCAGGCTTCTGTACTTTATAGGGTAGGCACTCTTCAAGCAGCAATTATCCTGATCTGACAAGTCTATACGCCGTACCTTGATTGTCAATCTTGAACTTTATAGGGGTTGATGTTATGCATCAATACTGTGAGCAGGCTACACCAACGCTATCACCAAAGCTGATTAGTACTGTTCTAGCGGAACATTAGCGTTGCCGAAGAATTTGGTCTTCCCCGTTCAACCTCGCAACTCACTCCCATAGCTCTCCTATCAGTCGCACTCGGCTACCCACGCTGGATTCCTCCCGGTGCTGCTATAAGCCAAACGCGCCCGGCGAAGTCGTGCCGAAGCTCGATCATGGGCAAGGCCAAGCGAAAGCATCCTGATATCCAGGAGGTTCTCGCCCGGCCATGGTGCTACTACTGTGAGCGAGACTTCGACGATCTCAAAATCCTCATCAATCATCAGAAGGCTAAGCACTTCAAGTGCGAGCGATGTGGACGAAGACTCAATACGGCTGGCGGTAGGTCTCCTACTTTGTACAGCTAGCCTGTAGAGCTAATCCTTCCCAGGTCTGTCTGTACACATGACACAAGTACATAAAGAGACCCTCACCGTCATCGAAAATGCACTACCTAACCGATCAGGATTGGACGTGGAGATCTTTGGCATGGAAGGAATACCAGATGATGTTGTCCAGGCGCACAATCAGCGTGTCCTGCAATCATTTGCCCAGGCTGAGGCTGAACGCCGTGCTGCTACAGGGAATACTGGACCCGGTGGAGTAGGTGCAAACGGAGCCAAGAGGCCGAAGTTTGAGTCTCCTGCAGATCTGAAGAAGCGACTGGCTGAACACAAGGCAAAAAAGGCCGCGGAAGAAGTAGCGGGGATGAGTAGCGGAGGGAATACACCAAATGGAATGGGACATGATAGTGGGAGCCCAGGAATGGGTCAGGACCCTGGTGCATACGTGAGTCTCTCAAATGTGTCGAAATAAATCTATAACTGAGCAATCGTCGAAGGCGGGCTCTCCCATCTTTAACCCACCACAGATGTCTTACGGAGCGCCTCCTAACAATCCAGGTTATTCATCGCTCCCTCAATCTTACGGACAGTCGCAACCACCATCGTTCCAACCCCAACAGTCGCCATTCCCTCCCCAGCAATCGCCATTCAGTCCGCCTGGACCTCCTCCTTTCCAAAACGGCCAAGGTTTCCCACCGCAACAGCAATTCCAACCACCCCCTGGACAAGGATTCCAACCTCCATACCAGAGCGGTCCTCCTCCCAATTTCCAGAATGGGCCTCCACCAAACTTTCAGAATGGACCTCCACCCCAATTCCAGAGCGGTCCGCCCCCTCACTTTCAAAGTGGCCCACCGCAGTTCCAAAATGGGCCGCCACAATTTCAAACTGGGCCTCCCATACTATTCCAAAATGGCCCTCCTCCCCTAATCCAGAGCGGCCATCCACCACAATTCCAGAATGGACCACCTCAGTTCCAGAACGGGCCTTCCCAACAATTCGGCCCCGGCTCCCCAGCTCCCTTTCAGCAGAATCAATTCCAGCCTCCACGAACCCACACACCTCCGCAGCTCAATGGCATTGCTCAGCGTCCTGGCAGCCTCCCGCCTGCACCAGGATTGCCGCAGAGGCCTTCGTTTGGCGCACCTCCTGTCAATGCTTTCCAGATGCAGCAGATGCACCAAGGGCAATTAGCTGGACCCCCCAACCCGGTCGATCATTCTTTCAACGGTCAACCGGCTGTGCAAAAGGGAGTACCTCAGGGGTCAGTCCTAGGCGCACCATCAGGCACGAAGATCGAGCCATCTGCTGCTCTGTCGGCCACTGCAAGCAGTCTTGACGATCTTGTGTCAGGCGCTGCTAAAGACGCGGACAATGCAGCCGCTACAGCCGAGCCTCAATCTGAGGTGCCCAAGGCTAAGGAATCGCAAGAGGAGAAGAAGAGCAAGAAGGAAAAGGACAAGAACATGAAGTTGATGTACTCTGACAATGATGTCAGCCCGGAGGAGAAGATGGCGAAGATGCCCAGGTACGCATTCGCTCCTAGTGGATAGTTTGGGGAATAGGACTCGTACTTTTGAGAAGAGCAACTACCCAGCAGACTTTCGAATCTCCAGCGAATACAAGATGTCACTCTTCCGACTCTCCGGTCTTGTCTAAGGTCGCTTCATCTCAACTTTGTTCCTTGGGACAGATCTACGTTTCAAGCATCGACTTTTTCATATGGGAGGTTCAGATAAGTCCTTGGCCTATGGCAATGTTTTCAGGTCTACCTTCACATTGATTTCTCGCAGCAATGATCCGAACTTCTCTTTCGTGCACGGAATTTCCATATTGGTATATTCGTTAGATGGACTGCGGGGTGAGTGGACTTGTTGGTCCCTTCGGAGAATGCGTCTGACTGAGGGTCTTGATTGATAGCTCTCCTGGTGGATTGCCAGGTAGATCGTGTGGTGGATGGTTCAAAGGGTGACCGTAGATAGCAGCATGTTGTGAGGTTGTGGCGCTGCTTCATGTAAGTGCATGCATGGTTAGTCATCTCTTTACTTAAATAATGCTTGTTCTCGACAATCATCGATATGTGACCCAGCTCTGAAGGAGGTAATCGCAATCAAACACTGGGGAGGGGATTGCTGGTGCAAGGGGCAATTGCCCCTTTGCCTGCAGTAATGACATGGAATTCCGGACAGGTATCGAAACCAGTGTCCACATGGTAGAATGAGCGGCGTAATATGGGATTAGCTCGTGGAGGAAACCGCCTCGTACAAGTACATAATAAGAATTTGATAGTCAATGCATCGTCCAGACGTCCCTACATCATATGACATGCCGTTTGAGAAATTTCAATACAACATTCACTAGCGCGCCCTACTAAAGCCTTGCCCGACTTCACCTCCACGAACCGAAACCACATCTAACAACAATATTCACAGCCTCACCATCACACCCAATTCACCTTCCCACATCCAACAATACCATCGCCCACTCACTCTCACCTGAATCTCCACACCATGACCTCCCAAGAAATGGACATCGACTCCCCACCCCCCCCCTCCACCACCAAATCCTCTCTCCCCCCCACCACAGCCACCACCAACCCCACAACAACAACAACGACGGCCGAAACGCGCACCGCAACCGGCGCCGTCGCCGTCCGCTCGATCGAAGGCTGGATCGTGCTGGTGACGAACGTGCATGAAGAGGCTAGCGAGGAGGATCTGCAGGAGGTGTTTGGGGAGTATGGGGCGATCAAGAATTTGCATATGAATCTTGATCGGAGGACGGGGTATGTTAAGGTATGTTTGTTCTTTTTGGGTTTCTGGTGGTTGGGTGTTGGGGGGTGAGGGGTGTACATGGGAAGAGGCTAGGAGAGGGCATAATCAAATCTTAGTTAAAGACCTCGACAAGATCTCGCTAACATCCACCCCCCCTTCCACAAACAGGGCTACGCACTAGTCGAATACCCCACCCAGCGCGAAGCCAAGTCCGCCATCGAAGGCGCGCACGGGACAAAGCTGCTAGATCAGAGCATCGGTGTCGATTTTGCGTTTGTGAGACCGGTGGGGAAGGAGGGGAAGGGGAGGGGTGCTGGTGGTGGTGCTGGTGGTGGGGGGAAGGGAGGGAAGGGGGGGAGGGGGAGGAGTAGGAGTGGGAGTCCGGGGAGGGGGGAGGGGGAGGGGGGGGAGAGGTGAGGTGAGGTTGGATGAGGGGGGTTTTATGTGAGGGGTGGGGAGGGGGACATAAGGGTGGAGGTGGATATGGATATGAGAGTGGTGCCGAGGAGCTTAGCTTGTCACCTTCTGTGTGCAGAATCACAGAGTGTAGCTCTTTCGGCAGGTTTCGTGGCGGGCAATAGGGTACGTCTTCTTTTTCTATACGTTCCCTATTCAAAGCAATCTAATACTAATATAAATATCAATACAGGAACTAGACACAGTATAGCTGGCTAATTGATAGATAGAATAATCTCATGTCGACTTTAGTTCCGAAATTAGGTAGTCTTCTACGATTATAGCTGATGATGATGTATATGGTGTATATGGCTACCTACCTACCTATCTTTCCTGATAGTATTCGGTATTCGAGTATTCGAGTATTCGAGTATGGGGCTGAGTGTGAGTGTGAGTGAGAGTAAGAGTAAGAGTGAGATAAGTCTGGCCTATGTCATTGTGTCTAGATAGTAGATTAAGATAAAAGGCAGTCAATCAGTCTGCGCCGCTTTCGCCGAATTAAATGACATCAATTCACATCCTAATTACTCCGGTAAAGAAATAACGACTATCTTCTTTCTTCTCTGAAGAATATCTACGTTGGATTGGGCAAATGGTGTGTGGATACTCGATAATCACACGATGTCCTGTTGATGACGATACGATACGATAGATAGATAGATATGATAGATAGATCGATAGTTTTATCAACTTTCTGCAATAATGGTAGACTGACTAAGCGCTGAAGTGATCAGTATCTTTATTCATCGAGCACGATCATGCGCTCTCCCAAATCTCATTTATATCTCTATAAACACATCTGTCTCTCCATCTGCCTCTCAGGCTCGCCCTCTACCCTCTACCCTCCACCCCTCCCCCCTCCTCAAACATCCCAAATACCCACCATCACATCACAGCAGAACAACCTCAGATCCTCCCCTGCCCCACCAACAGACTCATTCATCACCAAGCGCATAAGCCCCAACGACCCAAAGACGAATCCTTTCACAACAACCGGATTCTTCCACGTTCAGGATTCTCCGTTCCTACACATACACACACGTAGCGCCACTGAAGGCTTGTGCGGACTTGCGCCAAACGAGATGAGGATGGTTCTCAGTTTGAAAAGGCCAAAGGGGTAGTTAGCTGCATGTAAGGCGCAAGGCTGTGGGCCCAGACTTGAGCTTCGATGAGTCAGTTCCCGGCGCATATGAATTGGAGTCATTCTGAATGCGAATGCTATACGAGAAGCTTCTTCACTTTTGAGGCCTTGTGGTGCAGAGGATCAAGGTGGGATTCCAGCGCGAAAGGAGTCACACCTGTTTGATTGATTCGCATGGGACCTTGCTGCTTCTGGGCCGCTGGTGCTGGTGTGGTGTACTGTCCCACAGAGTGAGCTCTTCACTGTGAGCTGAAGCTACACTGGTCTTCACAGGCCACGTGCTCTCGATCTTCGTAGAGTTCTGGTATGAAGAACGATCGAGCGAGTGCTTTCATAGTCCTGCTTTTTCATGCTGGCTGTGAGTGAATCTTGGTCTGATTCGGTGGACAGGGGAGCGGTTTTTCACTCGTCCAATGCTGCTGCCTACTCCGTACGTTGGCGCCGACATAATCACCAGCGCATCCCCTAGCGGCGTTGAAGTGCTCCACAGGCTCTGATACTGCAACGCCAAGGCTTTGAGGTTGGTGTCATCTCATGCTGGAGAATGGTCCAATGAAGAGGGTGACAGTGGTGAAAGGTGGGACGGGGATCGCGGCGGGTTTATCGATGTGGCGTGAACGGCAGTGATGGAATATCTCTAAATTCCGTGATGGTTTTGTAGAGTGACCAAAAAGGTATTGATCAAATCAGAGAAGTAGTTGTTAGCGGGTATCATTTAGAGCAAATCTTTCATGACGACATTTCATAGACACCTGTCGGATATTGCAAGGGAGCCGCAGGAGCCTGTGGTGCAGCACTTCGAGATGGTAGCCGCTGCACACCCGGATTTGGCACTTGCTGCCAGAGGCCATCAGGTCCAAGTGTCATCATCGGTGTACCTGGAGCACTGGGTGGTGGGGCATGGCTATTGGGCGTTGGCTGATACTGGCCCCCGGGGTTGTAATGCCCCGATGTGGCAGCTAGTGGTAGTTTGGGAACAAAAGTATATGGCGTGGAAGTTTGGGGCTGGCTTGGAAGAGTATTTGTGACCTGAGCTGGACTATCGGCGGGATATCCAGGCGAACGGTAGATTTGATCTGAAGGCATTAAACTTGGGAAGGGCTGCGTCGTCGCGTTGGAAACGTTCTGAAAGCCTGGGTATGCCGAGCCTGCAGGGTCTACAGTGTAGTAGGTTGGGTAGGGCTGCTTTACTGGTGCGCCTGACATCTCTGTAGCTGACGGATGTGGTGAGCGGTAGGGATGCATTGTCGAACTCGGATCATTGACACTAGGTGAATACAGAGGCTTCGCACCAGTCTCTGAGGTTGCTCTTGGTGGCAAAGGGGGAGACGGCAGATGCGATGCTTGCGCTGGCCAAGTTGCCGTGCTTTGCTCTGGTAATTCGGTAGGAGACTTTTGATTTTGTACGGCAGGTAGAACGATAGCAGCAGGGGCAGGCGCTATTTTCTCTTGCGCTCTCTTCTCGCGCTCTTCTGCAGAGGTAAGCAAGCGCAGTACCTTTCCCTTCCGGTACTCCTCATTGGAAACATCGGTTGCAAAGCCGATTCGCTGCGCAGTGATATTGAATCCCCAACCACCAGACGCGCTGCCAGTGACCGTGGCCCCATATCCAAGAAGTAACTCGACCACCTCAGGATGGGCGTAAAACGCAGCATACCGTAGAGGCTGCCAGTTACGCTCATCCTTCTGCAGAACTGATGTGCCTCTGATCAGCAGTTCCTGACATACCAGACCATGACCGTTCCTTGCTGCGATGCACAAAGGTGAGTCCTCATGAGACGGCCCACTCGAGAACTTCGACCGCAATGCAGCGCCACGATTAAGAAGCACTCGCACCATCTCGACGTGGCCCCTACTACTAGCCAAGCACAACGGCCGATCACCATTAGCATTACGTGCATCAATATTAGCACCCTTTTCCATTAGCAGCTCAACATGAGCTGAAGACCCACGAACGCAGGCATTGTGTAACGGCCGATTTCTGGCACTGTCTTCAGCTTCGATATGTGCGTTGTATCCGAGTAGAAGCTTCATGATTTCGGGGTTTGGACGAACGCAGGCGTAGTGGATTGGCTTCATCATAGAGTTACATTGGGCTTCAATCGGCGCGCCCTTACGCAAGAGCAGGTCAGCAACGGCAAATTCCTGCGCTATTGCTGCGAGGTGCAAAGGTGTTCGGCCGTCTTTGGTTACAGCACTAATGGAGGCCTTTTTCTGTAGCAATAGGTCCGCAACCTCGACATGGCCATTGAAGCTTGCCCAATGCAGAGCAGTCATCTCGCCTTCGCCCTTGTGCTTGACAGAGGCTTTCTTTCTGAGCAGTAGCTCAACGACATTTGTCTTTCCAGAAGAAGATGCACAAAGTAACGGAGTCATTGAAGCTTTACCAGCCGCCTCAAGATCTGCCTTCTTGTTGAGCAATATTGCAATAACAGCAGTGTGACCACCCTCAGAAGCGTAATGAATGGGACCCATGAAGGAGTTGTCTTTGGCCTCGACATGAGCCCCGTTGTTAATTAGGAGATCAGTCAGGACCTCGCCACCATGCTTAGCAGAAATATGTAATGGGGTCATCTGGGCTGCATCTCGTGCGTTGACCTTCGCTTTCTGCTGTAGAAGGATCTCAGCTACGTCAACATGACCCAGCTCTGCTGCGATATGAAGTGGCGTCTGGGCACTTGGCCCCTTGGCATCGATGTCCGCTTGCTCTTGCAAAAGCAATTCAACCACACCAAGATGGCCCCGTAGTGACGCAAGATGCAATGGCGTCAGTTGAGAAGCATCACGGTCGTTCACCGTGGCACCATACTGCAGCAAAAGGCGAACTACGTCTTCGTTCCCACAGTGCGCAGCGACTGCCAGAGCATTTCTCCCAGACTGATGATGGCGAGCATTGATGTCGGAGCGCTGGTCGAGTAGCATCTCAATCTCGACCACTGACCCAGCTTGTGCTGCTCTAACTATCGCCGGCGCAGTAAGGCCTTCTTCGGAGGCGAAATCGATACTAGTATGGTAGCTGTTTTCGAAACCGCGCCTTCCGCGCCGAGATCCTGACGCAAATGTCTTCGACGCAGTCGGTTGTGGCGTTGTAGTACCCTCCGGTAGTGCCAAGTTTCGACTGCTCCGCTTCCCAGATATACTCGACCAGAATGACTTCTTTTCCATATCCGGTGTCTTCTGGCGATAGGCGAGGATGTTCCTACGCGAAGGCAACTTCTCCGAGACCGACGAATTGGGGATGATGAGGCGATCTTGCTGACTTTGAATGGGTTCTGACACCACCGACATCTCATATGGCAAGGGCTTCTGGCGCTGGGTTATTAATGGAGTTCCCATTGGTGATAGCCGATCGCCAGATTCCTCCGTTCCAGCAAGGCTCGATGTATCTAGTTTCCCTTCTCTTACCTCACGCTTCGCAACCATCTCCGATTTCGACCTTGCATGCTGCATTGCACGTCTGTAGGTATCCGCATTGACGATCTCGTCGTCCCAGTCGAAGACCTTGCCATCAATCGTAGAGTTTTCGTGACTAGCGATCGTAGGTGACCCCATCTGCGAACCACGCTCGCTCATTGTAGCCCGTAGGGTGGAGGTCTCGTCGGCAACTTTCTGGATGATTATTCGGCTGTTCGCATTCCGGAGAAATTCTCTCTCCTCGGATGTTGAGTTGCTACAATGAACAGATGGTCAGCAAAGGATGAGACATCAGATATCAGCAACGCTTGCCATTGTACAGCTTTCAACAGTAATTGTAGTGCTGCAGTCTGGGCTCGCATTCTATTCTCGTGCTCTATGAGACTAGACTGACCCCAAGCATAGCGAGTCCTCGTCCGAAAGCCCAGGCTCGAATCCGGCGTCGCGCCTTTAAGCAATGACTTCACTTCTTCAGATAGAGCATCGATGGCCAACTGGCACCCTTCCAGCGATACCTGAAGAGCCTCCACAACATCGGCCTGCCGATGGGTGTCGTCAAGGTAATGTGCCCAATCATTGATTTGACTTAAGGCCGACTTTACCGTCGACAGTTCTCCAATAAGCAGTCTGATTCGGACGTCGGCATCTTGGTACTGACCGCGAAGGTCAGACAGAGTTTTGATGGTGACAGCGATAGCCGTAGCAATTGTGCCAGCTGAGCTCAATAGGCCGAGGATCGATACTGGGTCCATCCCGGCTGCTCGTTTTGTGCCGACTTCGGTGCCCAGAAGCTATGCAGTGGCCTCAACCCATTGTAAGGGCTCAGATGCCTGGGCAGTTCGGTGACGAAGCGCCATGCGATGCACAGCTCTTGCTCTTGTAGAGAATTCGTCCTCCTAATGCCCTCCGTCGCAGCAACGAAGCATGCAAGAATTCGGCGTTGACCTTTCGGATTGTCTAACTGCTTTCTGCCTCTGTCCCTCCGCTTTCAGGAGAGACGTTGGCTCGTCACAGCCTACAATCATGACTTGGCATCTCCCAACGCCGGGGTTATTTCTGATCTAGCGTTCCAACGGAGGGTCGAAAGCGATGGCAATGATTGGTAGATGGGCGCAACTTGCATCCTAGCATGGGGCTGTGCTTGGCATTAATGGATTTGTCCTGTGCATACCATTTAGGTCCTTTACCACAGAGATGTCGATCGCAAGGAGAAGGCATGCACGTAATGAATACTTTGAAAATTAGATATTAGAGATTTCGTACACATGTCTGTCGCATGAGCTGACCCTAATACGGACTCGAGCTGTTCGCTACAAGGGACGTAAAATACCCGCGACTACCTTGGCAAATTGATATTATCGGAGTACAAGTGTGTGTGGACAATATCACAAGAACGCATGAGCAAGGTTCCAATAGTATCCTCTAGGTGATCTACTGTCCCACCAAACGTGTAACGTTCCTCCCTCAATCGATTTCTCCCTCGATTGACCCGTACCGCTTGAGCTTCGTATGCTATCGTTTCGATCAGAAACCAGGGCATGCCAAGTCATCAATTCACACCTCGTAAGGCGTGATAGCGGTAACCCTTGTCCCCCCAAGATGGACTTATGGTGGTAAAGCGGAAGATTTACAACACCAATGATTACTTCCACAGCGAGACGTGTGGGTGGCTCAGACTCGTGAATAAGACGGGACATTTTAGCGACCGTATTTCACTTGAAAATTCTGCTAGGCTTGTGTCACGATCGCTGAACCTGAAGAGGTTTCACATAAGGCCTATCTCAATCGAGGCCAAATTCCCAAATCCCGCAGTTGAACGTTATCGAGCCTCCGACTGATTGCGACGCTCCATTTGGTTGATCGGGTTCATACGGACCTGTCACAATCAGATTAATCTCCAAAAAAACTAGAGAGGACCTCTAGAAAGTTCCAAGATACTCACATCCCAGGATAATATCGCGGAACATCGTCTTACACCCTCTCCCTGAATTGTCACTCGGTGAATGTGTCGTTCGGTTCGTGGGGCATGTGCCGGTATTGTCCCACGACAGCGACAACCGTACGACCTTGCCCTTTCCCCCGAAATAGTAGCCTGAGATCGGTTGCCAGGAATTGGCTGAGATGCTATCCGTTTGGGTTGTGCAAAAGTCCATTATGGCGCCATTGGTGCTGATGACGGCGCCGATGTCGAAGGCACGATCTTGGGATGCCGAACAAGTTGGAGGTGGGTATGAAGGAGACTGAACGTCGTGGGGATCTTGTACGTACAAAGGGGATAAGGGGGCGGAGACATCCGGAACAGGCGTTGCATGCGTGCAATGAGCCGATAGTAGGAGAGTCAGGCAGCAGACAGCCCAAGATATGGTATACATTCCAAAGACTTCAAAGTAGAATATATTGGCTGAAATCTTTATGTGGGAAGGGTAGACAGTAAGAAACGCTGAAGGAACGTGCAATGAACTGTCAATTATTTGAGAGGAGTGAGTTCTGTTATGTACACTCACGACCTCTGTCAGACACCTACCACCAACGTGGTTTCATGGTGCTTGGGAAGTAAGATGGCTTGATCGGTCCAGGGGTTTGAAACAGATAGGAGCCCCAGCCTGCGGTCCTTTGTGCATAGCGCTTGGGATCTACTGTACTTGCATGAGAGCTGCTTTGCTCCCAAACTTGACAGACTTACGGGGGATTCGAGCCTATGGAGGCACGAAGGACCCACAAAAAGCAGGCTGTGTTTCGGTTGAAAAATCACAGTGTTGTGGCAGCGGCTGCTCTGGCAGGATTACCGCCCAGGTATGAGGTAGACGGGGTATGATTCGACCGTTATATGCACGGTTCATACCAATCTAGGTGTGCAGCAAATGAACCAGGTTCATCGAAGGTGTACACGGTGGAACAGGGAGGATCCTCTGTCTGCGATCCGCAGCGCACGGCGCTTAGCTTGCAAACCTTGGGATCATGTGCTGCGCCCGCTCACAGGATCCTTACGAGACATATACTCTTTTGACACTAATTGTTCTCAGCTCATATCTGAAATACTGCCATGCACTTCGAAGTCTGGGAATTAGAATCGCGACGTCGGCGTCAACCGTACCCCGGGGACTCTAAGAGTAAAGTTCACCAAGCATAGAACCCTCTTGAGTCGTTGTTTGGGTCATTCCACGGTAATGCAGCTGAGCCATGGATACGGAATTCTGGTGCCAGAAATAATACCAAGTATAGCCCCCGAAGCTATCATATTGATTCGACGGTACCGATTTGACTGGAAGAGTCCGAAATGAACGAACTGTTCGTGAGAGACTAGCGAGCTAAGCCGCAGACGCTGAAACGTAGGATTCGCTGGCTCGCTGATTGGGCGTCTCGCCGACCCAATTATGTCATTAGCGCCGATATAATAGGACGAGAAACCAAGCGCCAGCTCGACCCACCACTGCCATGCATAAGGCGCTAGGTTTTAGAGACAGCGAGGACGACTTCACATGTACAGACATTGACAAAGGATAGCGTTGCTGGGAAGGGAAAGACCGGAACAATAGCTGCGCCAAGCACGCTAGTACGCGCCCGGCTGTTCGGAGCGCACTAGTCCACTATCACGCTAGTTGCACTGGGGACAAGAACAAAGAAAATCGGACTGAACGTCGTTTTGGCCAGGAGATTTGATCAACGGAACTGTCAGCTGCGGAGCGATGCTTGACGCTGGTGATGGGAAAGCTGTTCTCATAGAGGATTGGATGAGTAGTTCGCCCCAGTCTTCATGCCAATGAGTGCAGGCACCCGACGTGATGGGCAGTAACGCTGCACCATCAAGGCCTGAGACCGAGGCACAACCCAGGATCCGAAGGTACGACAGCGAGACGCCGGCTAGCAACGCCTCTCGGGCAACAACAGCGTAGCTTGACATGGATGAATAAACTCGCATCTGAGCCCTTACTCAGAGGACTCAGTGCAGACCAGTCACCGGTCAATGTCGATCTATTTGCACCCATCCCGGCTGCAGGAGCATCTCTTTCCTCCCTGGCGCCGAACTACACTACCATGATGACCCATTATCACCGGAGCAACAGCGCGCTGAATTAGCATGAAACAAATTAGGATGCAACAAACAGTCCCTGGCAACGGTATTGACAACCCCATTGTATGTTGTGTCCCTCTCCCAGTCGTAGGTATGAAGATACTGTTTGCCGCCCCACGTTCTGTGCCTTGGCCCACGGTCATAGGCATCTTTGAAGGAAGTGAGGCTCCGCAGTCCTGTTGCTGGACTCGTCCTGGAGTATATCTTCTATAGAGTGGCTCCGTGCTTGTCAATATCCTTCGTCCTGTCGCTCGGACTGGAGTTTCTGGCCTGATGAAGTGTAGGCATCAACCGGGCACTATTTGGCGTTTTAGGACTTCAGAGGCATGTACCCGGTCAATAACCAGCCACGACCCTGGCGGTAGCTGATCGATTCTCCGTCGCCTTGGGGGCGAATTGTCCGCATACGTCGAATCTAAGGACTCTAACAAAGCATTAATTGCTGCCGCACGCAATCACTTTAGCCTTCACCATTGACAGACCAGCAGCGAAGGGTAGAAAAGCGAAAAGTTCTGTCTACTCACCCATTTGTCGTTTACGGAAGCCCTGATTTCCTATCTCCCAACTTTATGAGCTATCACAGCTACTTACCTCGAATGCCGTCAATAGCTGGAAGAAGCCCCAGTCAGTATTTTCAATCATTCCTACATACTTGATGATGACACTGACTGTAAAGTAGAGTGCCGGTCGTTCGGCCACACCACGAATTGCCTTTCTTGGACCGTGAGTCATAATTGTCCCCACCCAGCCATATCACAGATTGAGCCCAACCAGCTCAATCAGAGTTTCCGTGGCGCAATGGTAGCGCGTCTGACTGCAACATAGTACATCAGGAGGTCCACAGTTCGATCCTGTGCGGAGATTCATCTTTTACCATTCTTCTGATTAGCTTCCTACTTTCTGATCCAGGAAGCAACTACCATGAAATCGACTCCTTCACCCACTTCAGGGACCACAAAAGGGCAAGATACGCCTCCATGGCGTCTTGATGTCCTCCCAATTACGTGTTATGCGTTGATTGCGAGATAGGTCGTTTCTTGACTCCTGGTCTTCCAGGCAGGATCTCGTTGCAAGAGTGAGAAGACTATCATAGTTCATGCCATTCACTCGAAAGAGGTCACTACATAAGCATGACTCCAAGCGGTCTTACATATATGTTCAGTCACAGCATTCATGTCTATGCATGCTGCTTCTATCCTACGGAGTCGTCGCTGCTTTCGCAATGCTAGATAGACTGGTGATTTTCATGCCAATGACGAGATACTGCATTCCGACGGTCCATCCCGAATAATAGAACAGGACCTGGCGCCGAGTAGGCAATCTATGCCGCCAGAGAGTCTCGAAGATGATATTCCTCTGACGTTCCACAGTCCAGCTCCGACCTGTCAAGGAGGTCTTTTTACTTGACTCGGCAACTCTTGTCCCCCACCACTTCAAGAGATAAAGCTGTGGATTCGTGCGTATTCCCGAGTCTTACTACAAGTCGGAACCTCTTAACCCGCAATGCACTCACTACCCCAATATGTCGTACAGGAACATCATTCACATCACCAGGCCATGTTGTCGCTAGGCCTTCAGCAACCCAAGAACCAGGGCCCACTCACCAACTTTTCCGCTATCTATCCAGCGTAAAGCTCCTGTACTTTTCTATCGCTCGCCAAGCAAATCCGGCTCATGTCACGGACCGCCTGCATCATCCCAATGTGGAGAAAAAGCATGTCGAGTTGGGCGTTGCGGAAATCCCAAAACCCTGGTAGCTCTTCCCCAACACCCTTGCACCGCTCTATCTCATTACCAAGCAAATCCATTTCTAACCACTGGCTCGTGCGACTGCATACCCTAATCTCGAGGCCCTTTTCAATCCCTGCCCAAACAATGATATCAAGAGTAAAATCAGCATTGAAGTCTCCAACTTCAAATTATCCATCACCTCGGCCTACACTAATAACCTGCCCTTTGGCTCCACTCCCAAATGACACCTCTAAAGGTGTACAAGCGATGCACCATGTCAAAAGCTGCGGAGAGGGTTCCATGTTCAAAAGTCCGCACATACAGTGTCCAGCTACCACCTCATCAATAAGTCAAACGGCATACGATCGTTCATACGTCTCTCCCAAATGAACACGACAAGCTGAAATCATCACGCACGAACTTCACCCCCTCCAAAAGATCAATTCGTCTAAACCTAGCAGCGCGACCATCCATCTCCATCCATCTGCATCCATCGACAATTCCACAACCCCCCTCCCAAAAACCTACACCCACAACCACTCACCACTCAGTCCAAATACGCCGGCAATCACACAGAACAAGTGCCCACTTTACGAAATTGTAATCCTCAAGAACATAAATATTAAATTCGTTCAACTACCCCATAGCTAATAAGAGTAGTATCGACCACTGCAAGGGCACACTTCACCCTTTTGGATACCACTACCAAGTCTCCTCCCTCCCTCCCTTCCCTACAGTTCCCCAAATATCTTCATCTTGAACGAGATCGCCCACATACACCAACCAGCTTCCCCACTCCAAATCCATATCCATATCCATATCCATTCTTCCTCTCGCGGCACCCGAACAAAAGACAGGTCCAGACCTACAAACATGACAAACAAACAGATGCGATGCGAAGTGTGGCAACTCTATACGAGATTTCCGGGGTGCGACACGTGAAGACCCACTGTTCGCAAAGTGCGCCTATTGGCTCCAAAGGCGGATACAACATATAATAAGTAAGTACTTTCGCCTATCCCGTAAGCGCAAATGCCCGACTTGTTCTGTATACAGTACTTCTACCATTCTACCGGCTCCCGCCCGTTTCAGCAATGTTTCGAGCAGGACGTCATTTGCCCCCAAGATTTATTATTTACTGCCAAATTTCCACAGGAGGCGGATGTGTATATGTTGCATCCCTTCCCCCTAGAGTGATATTTCACACCACTCTCTACTTACCTACCCATCGATACCGCCACGCAAAGACCTACCGTGCGTGATACCTACCCAACACAACATTCAAACCACCAAACCCACCGCCACCCACCCAGAAAATGCATTCTTACGCCCCGCTCTTCGCCCTCCCCCTCCTCCTCCTCCTCCTCAACCTCCCCTCGACAACCACATCCCCAACCCTCAACCTCCCCAGCCCACCCATCCTCCGCCTCCACCCCCCCTCAACAACCACACCCCCAACCCTCAACCTCCCCAACCCACCCACCCTCCCCATCCACCCCATCAATAACGTAAACACCCACCCTCCTCCCCCACCCCCTGTAAAACCCAGCTAACAACCACCACCCAGCCCCTCTCCTGCCCCCCCGGCCCCAAAGGCGGCAGAAAATACTACGCCACAACCTGCCACACTCTCTACAACTACTCCTGCTCCAACGGCGAACTCTCCCTCGCAATCACATATCCAGCCCCGAACGGCGGTCGCGGCCGCAGCGACCCGGACGGTATCTGTCCGCGCTGCACGTGTCCGGGGAAGGCAGGGGTGACGAACGGGGGTGGTGGTGATGCGGTGGCGGCGATGGCGGGAGATGCGAGGGCGAATGCGACACTATCGACTATGACGACGATGACGACGATGGCGACGATGACGACGGCGACTTCGCGGGCGGTGCCTTCGGTGTCGATTGTGTCGGCGTGGTATTTATCGTGGGGGAGGGGATGAGGGGGTTTGGGGATGGGGATGGGGATGGATGGAGAAATGGATGGGGGGAAGAGGAGGGATGGGGGTGGTTTGGGTATGTAATGCGAAGAGTTTGGGGTGGGATGTGTCGCCTTTGCGATTCGAATGGGGACTCGTGTTTATCTACTGGGTTCTGGGATGGTTTGCAATCTCATATCAGATTACAAATCTGGGTGGCGCTCCAGCACGTGTGATACACACTCCGCAAGGATCCTACCCGCCGCTCAGACACGTGAGCATACGCGCGATTACCTGTATCGATGTTCGTCTCGAGTGAGTGAGTGGAGTACTTTATACCCGCGGGGAAATAACACGCCACGTGGCGTAGGCGATAGCCGCAGAAGCGCAGGGAGGCTGCAACGCTTAAGTATGGCTGCATCTTTGGAGACCCAGAGCATGCATGAGCTGAAGAAACAGGGAATGATAGGCCTTGTATGACGCTGTCAGTATGGGGGACTTGGCCCTAGAAATTGTCCCCTGGGAAATGTCGTGGTGGTATTCATGGAGACCAACGAGCGTGCTGAAGATGGACACCAGTCCGAAGGATGTAAGGGGCGAAAATGGTGCGTGTTCATGTTGGGAGGGGAGTCTTACGAGGGGCGGAGTGTTGTAGTGCAAAAAATGGTGGGAGAATGACAGAGGACGGTTGATGGCGTGATGCGCTCTGGCGATTAGGGCGGAGAAGAATCCTTTGATGTGTGTGATATGGCTAAGAGCTGTAGCTTGATGTTTTGAGAGGTAGAAATGTGCTGAGATGAGGGGACGAAGTGACGCACTATCGCCGCTCACTTCTGCGGTTCCTCAACGTGAGGTTCAATGGAGGATGCATTAGCACACTTATCCGCCGTTTGTATTGGATGTTCAAGTTAGACCTCCACCCAGTGGCCCGCTCTTCGGCAACAATGGTCTTTGATGATTCCTCCTCTTACCATGACGCGCTCGAATTCTGACCCTGTGGACCGATGGTACAATGGTGACTTCTCGCTTGGTCGAAAGTGCTTCGGTCCCGTGAGTCCCGAATGCAAAGTGTCTGAGATATATAGCTCGGTCAGGATCGTGTCATGAACTGCACCGAGTGAAACCCGAGTGAAACCCCCGATCTGGGACGTAGGTATAGGCCGCGGTGAGCTCCAATACCTCGGTGGTAGACCTTGAGCGAGTCCATGGTTAGTTGATGGCAAAGCGTTGATGTTTATGATGGGCCCCAAGCAAGGGGAGGTCGAGCTCAAGATGGTTAAGACACGGTGAATCGTCACGTGCTCCAAATTCTAGTACATATCCACATCTTCGGAGATGGACCGGCGACCGCGATGGATAACCGAGCTCTTATAATACTCGCCCGTGGGCTCGAAATCAACCACGATCACGTCCGCCGAGTTGGGCCAGTCAATCCTGAGTAAAGATCAGAGACTGCGCGTAAGCAATGCAGGAAAAGCTGAACGACCAATCAGGCCCTTACATACAAAGACGAACTTGGACTGGGCCAAGGCAAGCTATTGCTGCACAGGCCGATTAGGTGTGAAAGCTAACTCAGATTTTTGGGCTATGCAGCCGATGTGGGGCAGGAACGTACGAAATAGCAGGTGAGATGTCTCCACTCGCATAAGCTGGTGGTAAGCCACACATACCAGCGCGCTAAACCTACAAAGGCTAGACTGCATATCATCTCAGCTTACTTTACTTTATAGAAGTTGATTTGCCCAGCCATCAAGTCTCATCATGATAGCCGTTGCTATGTATGACACCGCCTTATGGGATATCTCGATTGATGGCATTCATACCTTCCTGAATCCGATCCAATATAATTGCCTAAGAATTCTAGGTAGGTGTATCCCAGGTTAAGGGCGTCCCCATACCCTCTCACAGCTCAGCGATCCGGCTTCTCCTCGTCAAGAACAACGTCGTGGCAGTCACTGAGTCAGGTAGTTCTAAATTCTAAATTTGGCAGCCGTGAGCCCGTATCCAGATCGGCAAAAGACTTGGCATTACGCCACGTGGCTTGGCGTTACGACCTGAAAACCGGCTGCTAGCGGTTCCTGCTACTCGTGCCACTCACAAGGCGAAGCCGCTCGCTTACGACGACACTAGCATCGGGAGAAAGCCACTCAGCAGTCAGCACTCGATCATCATCGATCTGCTCTCTTTAGGACACGACGAAGAACGCGAAATGCTTGGCCTCGGGAATTTATTGTGGTGGGAGAAATACGCGAGTTTCGACACTCGTCTTCATGGTGGAACTTGGAGGTATGGTTGTGTGTGGAACGCGAAGCTCCGTGGAAGACTGTGGCGAACCTCATGCTTCGATGACAATGATCCTTTGTGATATAAGATTCTGGAAGCTCGGCCGAGAGCCGGGAGCGCCGTTTTGTTCTGGAAGGGGAAAACGGTGAAGGCCGAATCGATACGCTTGAGCTTAGCTCCCATCTTTGTGGCTGCCGCTGCGGTGATCAACAAACGAGGAGTCCTCGTATCCTGCTTTGCGTGGACTCCAGGCTGATGTGAGAATTGAGAATGGCCTTGATAAAGGGGTGGCCACTGCCTGATATTTCTGTTTGTTCCTGCTATAAATATTCAATCGTTTATTCAACCATTGCAACAGCTTCCTCTTTTTCTATTCAATCGTTTCCCACTCCGTCAAGGTTACAGACGAATCCTTGTTAACCGTCACAAATCGCTGCATAAAACTTCCAACCTTCGTTAATCATGCTGTACCAATCCTACCAGCTCCTGGGCCTTCTTTTCGCTGCCGCCGTGTGCACAGCCAATACGTCAAAGCCGTCCTTCTACCCCAACACGACCAGCGTGAGGAGTTCGCGGGGCCCTACAAACTCAGCATCATCCTATGGCACCATATCCCTGCCCAGCGTGACAGGCGCCTCCAGCAAACTCTCCATAACCAGCAAGCACCCACGTAGCAAGTCCAGTACCGCCACAGCCCCGTACCCGACCGATATTTCTTCCGAAATCGAAAACGAAACCGAAACCGAAACCAAGACCAAGAAGAAGAGCAAGACTCCTACGGGGACGGCATTCTACTCAACAGGCACATCCGCCAAAACCAAGACCAAGAAAACCCACACCCCCACCGGCTCCGTCTACAGCACGAGATCAATCACCACCGCCCCATCAACAACCCCCACCACCCTCCCATCCACAACCTCAACCCCCGCCCCAACCTGCACCCCCGCCACCTTCAAACTCGTCGCCCACCTCCAATACACCTACCCCTCCCCCCCCGCCATCGAAGGAAACACCATCACCCTCGTCTCGGGCGAAAACGCCGACCAAGGCACCGACATCATGCAGCTCACCCCCAACCCGACCCTAGCCTCAACCTTCACCCTCAACGCCGACTGCACGATCCAATCCGGGACCGAGATCGGCGCCTTGCCCCCCTTCGTCGCCGATCATGCCTTTTCGTTCTATGCGCCGGCGACGATTGCGGGGCAGGGGTTGTATAAGATCGAGTGTCAGGTCAACAATGGGCAGCTTAGTTGCTATGGCAATACGGGGAGTTATTATAGTGATCAGGTTTTCTTCACGTGTGGTAGTGGTACTGGTCCTTTTTTTGTTACTTTCGCGCCGACACAGCGCCCGTTTCAGAACGATTGTTATGCTTTACAGTTGCTCGTCGTGCCGGTGTAGGAAAAGGTTCAAATTCTGCGCGGAACTTAACAAAAGGAATGAAGATGACTGTTGGAAAGAAAGACGCATACGAACCGTAATGTTTCGGGAGTTGGAAAATAACGATTACAACGACAGCCTAGAATATATAGTAATGTTTACATCCTATTATAGTAATAAAACGTTTTCGCATAAGGCCTAGCCCTCTGACCACGTCAATCCTTCCACCCCGGGATCATCAATTCCACTTCCCACTCAAGCAATCATCCTACCTACAACAAATAATCCGATCTCGGAAAAGGGGAGTAACAGATGATGCTAGAGACATGGATGAACGAACGAAGAATAGTATATATTATCATCAATGTCTCCCAAAAATATCCTTATCAACCAACCAACCTATCCCCCACCACATATTCCCAGATATCCCCATATCCCATCCCCATATCCCCATATCCCCACCCCACCCCTACCCCCACCCCCACCCCAGTCCACCCCAGCCCTTCCCAAACACCCACCCACATAACCCAACCCAAATAACCCAACCCAACAAAAACCACACCAACAACCCCAACCCCAAGCCCCCCTAATAAAATAATCCTCGATACTCCATTCCCAAAGTACTTTAGTAAGGTAAGGTATGGTATGGTAAAGTAAGGTAAGGTAAGGTATGGTATCTAGGCGATGGAATGTGATGAAAGGGTTGGCGGATGGATTATGGCGTGCCGAGGTGGAAGAGGGGGTGGAAGAGGAAGAGGAAGAGGAAGATGGGAGAGGGGGAGGAAGATGGAAGATGGAAGATGGAGAGCACTCAACCAGAACAAGCGAACGCTATCATCTGGGATTTAGAGAATGATCCATTTCCCTATCTCCATAACCTGATAGATAGGTAGCTTCAGTGCTATTCTACTCTATTCTATTCCATGAATATAATCATACACACACCAACGCATGGAAAAAACCCCCACGACACGTCCCAAATTCCCCTTTCAGGCATGACTTGACTACCATCACGCACACTTGGCTCAAAGGAGATGTTGAGAACGAAGGGGCAGTGGCTGGTGCGAGGGTGTGTGTGGCTATTTTGGCATGGGCCGATGGTTTTGGAGGTGGGTGTGTTTTGTGTGGAAAAGGGGGGGGGGATATGGGTAGGTGTGGAAGGTTTGGGGGTCAGGAGCGGCTGTTGTTGTTGAAAGGGTTTCGGATATATGACGGACACTATAGGTGATTATTGGAAGCCTGGTATGAGTACTTCATGTTGGGATTCGGTGGAAGGTTGGAGAGGAGGCCCCGACTCGTAATTTACTGATTGTTGTATGAATGGCTTTGGTTGGCAGAGGCTGTGAGATGACATCGTTGCAGAGTTTGGGATTAGCGCTGATGAATTCGATGTTTATTGGGATAATGCCCGAATCCATCATTGTATACATTGTTTCATGGACTTTTTCATGACTATTGCTGCCTTGGCCAAAGCATAGCTCATGTGAGCACGATCAGACGATGTGCTCACCTTTCGTCGTAGACTTGCTTATAAGATCGCCTCATACACTTCGAAGGAGAGCTTGAAAAAAGGCACGAGCGACGTTATTAGATATTTGACAGGGGAGGGTCGGCGAAGCGACTGCAAGCGACGATCCGAGGTCCCAAGCGACAGCCTACAACCGACTGCCGGATGACGAATGGACCTGAAGACAAAATCAAAAGGTCGATGACAGCAGCTTTTCAGTTGTCATTATCGGTGTCGTTGTCCACTTGATCAGTATCATATGCTGTTGCGTGGCCTGGTGTCTCTCTCGGCAATCTTACTAATCCTGCTCCTCGATCATGCCTTCTTCTGCTCGAGAATAAGCAATGACCAGGGTCCGAGACCTCAGATAGCTCAACAAGGTCATCATGTGGCGAGCCACAACGGTAGCACGTCTTCCGCCCCTCTGCCATCCCTCAAAGCTCGCGTCGCAGTCCATCCAACCTTTCTGGGCAATGACTGGATCGTCGATCACCACGACTTCACCTGCCTCCTACCCATAGGCTCGGCTGCAGCGGATTTGCTCGATTTCTATGAGGGTGTGGCTGCGTTCGCTGCTCTGACCAACGTTGTGCCTTCCCGAAGCCATCGTATTTGCGTGGGCAACATAATGTTGGAGGCCATGGCGCCAGCGGGACACGTCATCCATTGGATTGCCGTCCAAGGATTTGCGAATTGGATGATCGAGCTGACTCGAAGAGGGTATGTCAACACCTATCAGATCAACTTCATCCATAGGACGACCGGACTGCTATTGACATTCAGTCTGTGGGTTGGGTATACCAGGAGCATGGGGGACGTACCCCAGTGATGGCCGAATCTTGGAAGAAAATCATCGTTCACGGGCAGACACTCATGGCTATCAAAGCCAGTGTCTGGACGAACAACTTTCAAAGCGTCTTCTCCTTCTCACCACCCTGATTATTCCCGTTTTTCGCACTGCGGAAAATACTCCATCCAACATAATTCAAGAAGGCGATTGTGATAACATCCAAGATATGAATGGCCCACCAGATATGCTGTTTCCCCAAAGCACATGTCGAGTAATCGAATTGCCACTCTCGAGTTGTAGGGTCAAACCAAGCGCTGAGCAAACCAGCATTGCCTCCGAAGTCGCCCATCATACTCCGCACCGTTATTTCGCGGATGCCTGGCACAGAATTATCCATGTCGGAGCTCGTCTTGTTCCACCTTGTTGCATTCCACTTTTCAGCAGTCCACCTTCTCGCCGTGGGTTCGTCCGCATTGGGGAGATGATGGTAGACATCGCATCCCTCATGGTCGTGGCCTGTAAGTATAATACCATTCCGCCCAACCCCATTGCCCGGTACGCTTGAGTCACCACTCATCCCATAGATGCCTTCCAGTATACCCTTGCTTGCATCGTAGCTGAGATGGTTCTGCTCTTTGACACCTCCACCATGCTCTTCGTCGTGAAAATTGAATAAGGGGCCGTCCGCGCAGATGCCGGCTTCCTTGTGTAAAGGCAGATGAGTGAGGAGGATCGTGCCCGTAGTCCTATCTTCGACAGACTTCGAATCTCTAATCACATCATTCATGAATTTGTAGGTGTCCGTTTGAAGGTCACGGTCGAGCACTGGCGTGTCGAGATTGAGCGAGTTGAGTACCACAAGCCTAAGCTCAACTGGTTCAAGGCCTTGCTCCATATGATCGATCGATAATGTAAAGCGCGTCTCCCAATTTGCTTTTCCAAAAACCCTTTCAAAGCGTTGTAGCTTGTCGGTTGTTATATCCCCAGCGTACCCAACATCATGATTGCCGGCGACATTGATGACCCTCCTCGTCCAGCCTTTCACACTATCTGCCTCATCCAGGCTGGTATGTATACCATTGGTCACGTCATCCTCGACTCTTCGACCCCTCTGGAAGACTCTACCCCAGTAGCGTATCCCTCTGCGCTCGAACTCTTCGTCGCTGACCCATTGACTCCCAATCAAATCTCCTAGGACTGCGACATGGGTTGGGAGTAAAGTCCAATGTAGCGTACGATAGATGTGTGCAAGATAAAAGTCATTGCCAATCAGGTCTAGCCTTTTTCGATACGCTTGGAGTACGAGTGGGAGGTCGGTAGTGAACAGTTCATGTAGATGTGTCGCTGGCACCTTCAGTCGCTCGGCCGTCGTTTTCGCAGCGCGCACATCTGACCAGAGTGTAGTCAGGCTCGGATAGAAGCCACCCTCGGGATTGATGAGGGAGGAATCTCCTTCTAGTTGAGGATCGCCGAGAACAAGGAGACGGAAGGGTGGATATTGGGTGGGATAGATCTGGACGTTATCGCGTCGCTCTGGTTGAGGTGGGAAGGTGCAGTAATTGATTGTAGGATAGAGATACAGATATGATGTTAGTAGATTCGCAACAGAGAACAAGAAAAGCAAAGCTCCTAATACGTAATGATGCATGCTAATAGCAAAGACAGAAATATGTACGCTTGCAAGAAAGTCCAGGTTGTTTGCCAGGAATTTACAGGAGAAGCTTGGCCTTCTTGAAATATCTACTATATACTTACCGATCTAATCAAGGTTAGGAACGCTACGCATTGTTTGCATACAAGTACTACAACCAGTCTACCCAGACGATCATGTGTCTTAGTGCTTGCCATCATTCGCAAAACAGTACACATAGAACAGAGGCCATGACTTGGAATTAGAGGACGGCAAGTGTAATTGATATCCTCAATGATGATATCGTCTATTCATCCTGCAGGCCCATCAAGCTATCGTTGCTCATGATCAATAGTCATTGTACGAATCGAATGCACCCATCTCACATCACCACGCCTGAGTTACTAGCAATACGCTTGGAATTGTTAGCAAACACCTCACTTCTGACCACCGACTTCACGTACCGGCCATAGCTCTGCTGCCTCCTTCCCAACTGGCCCTGTGATTGCCGACCCCTTCATTTCGCCTTTCGGGTTAACGATCTGGTGAAAGCTGGTGTCAGCCATCCAAACATTCCATGGTGATCATGGCTCTCTTCGACCCAACGCTCATCCGGATCTGACGTCCATGCCACCCCTTGTCAGGCATTATCCCATGTTTCTTTCCTAAGAGTATACAGCTCTCCCATATAACCAGCACTCAGAGTCATTCCATCCTGTACCAAACGCGCAAGCTCTGAGTATTAACTCACCACTCCAGCATTGTCCTCGAAGTATAGGTACACCCCATCTGATCTCCTCCACGGTTTGCTCTGTCGTACCACCACGGCTGGCATAACCTTCTTCCGCAGCTCAGGCTTCCCCTTTTTGACTGTAGCCATTACCATATCTCCAACACCTGCAGCAGGTAGCCGATTGAGGCGGGCACCGATGCCTTTGACGGATATAATGTAGAGATTTCGTGCGCCGGAGTTGTCGCAGCAATTCATGACAGCACCACTAGGTAGTGCAATTCAGTACCTTCCGATGCAAAATCCTTAGCATACAAGACGGCTTATGGGAAGGGTGGGGTACACTGGGAGACCAAGAGTCATTCTGAGCTTGTTGCCCGAGGCACCACCGCGCCTGAAAGGGTCACGTCAGCTTCCAAGTTCAGCGGAGTAGCAGCAGTCCACGATATGTACCCTCTCTTAGACATCTTGAGTGATTGTCTGGCAGCGATTAGCGATCTTGGTATTGGTGACTTTCGAAGCCGAGTGTTTGTGGGCCGAGGTCGCACTAAAACTTTTCGGGTTACAGGAGAGACTACGCCCAAACAAGTTAATGTACTTTACAGGCCTCTCTCAACCTCACCTCATGCCAGATCAACCCATCTTCTTTATGTTTCTAGGGATTTCGCTTTTGTACTCTATGGGGAAGCACTATATTGGACCCCCACGAGCTTCCGAGCCAAAATTGCAAGGCGGGGTCAACATTGCGACAATGATCGTCTAGGTGCGCGACTGGGAGCGCTGGGCGTCCGCCCTGAGTGATTTTCAATGGCAGGAGGGGTCGAACCCACATCACAACCTGGAGAGTATCATACATGCCAAGAAATACGAGCTACCTATGATGTATCTTGAAGAGGGTCCGTAAGGAAAGAAAGTGCACATTCGTATACTTCGTCTATTATTAGGAAAGCACTCGCTTCGATCAATTTTCCCCTCCAACACGCTGCGTTGACTCGCCTTTTCCTTGGCTCAATTTACGTTTTCCTGCCGTCTGATATGCTGCGTGAATTTCTCATCTATGATAAACCAGCGTCAGTCCTTTGCGCTAGATTTCTTCAATGACCATGAAGCCTACCGTTTTCGTTCCAAAAGTCGTCATTCGTCTGCGTACTCTTACCACTCTCATTACTTTCGGAAAACATGCAACAGGACCATGAATCGTCCTCTTCAATTTCAGGAAGTTCTGGCGTCGGTAGGCGTGGTGGTGATGGTGCCTTGGGTGGCACCCCGATGTTCATTGGCGGCGGAGGAGGCCTTGTGTTAACGCAAGCGGCAGTACAATTGCGCGCCGACATATGATTTAAGCAATTCGAAGGCTTGTATGGCTTGCGAGGAAATCGAATGGCAGTCATCGCCGGCGTTGTTGCCTTAAGCTCGGTCACGTGACCGTCGGGCAATGGCAGGGTCTGTAGACATGTGGTTGCAAACTTCGTCCGTCTGCTAAGTGGGGCATGTCTGACATTCGAGTTCGTCTCTGTTACGATGTCTTGCGAAAAGAGCACCCAGTCATCTGGTGGCGGTGATGACATTGGGTGGTGAAGTAAGACGTCTTTTGACGGATTGGTTCTCCTGGTCGTCCTTGACGAATGGTTTTTTGCTTGACGTTTTGATGAATGATGGTTGGGAGAGGAGTTGGTCGATGACATGACGGAAGGCAACAATGTGGTGGGGTGGTGCAACAAATGAGCAAGAATAAGACGAAAACCAAAACGAGGCAAAAGCGAACCGAGGGAGAAAATCCAATCGATTCGGGTTTTTGATGGCGGTGATGGACTACTACAAGATATTGGTGGGCCTAAATGGCCAAGAAAGTGATGGATGGGTTGTGAGATTGCAAGAGGAGGATGAGGAAAACGGGGGGAGGCCGCGGGTTTTGATGTTCGAAGTTGGTTAGGGCAAGGCATTCTGGCCAATCAGGCAGGGGTTTGGAACACCGCCCATCACCTCTTTCACCCTACCATTGATTGAATCAACTACTACGCACCACTGACATCCTTTCTCATCCAGATCCTGCATGATCTGACTGTTTGGAACCATTACAGACCAGACCCCTATTTTCTTTGATCTCTTAGACGATAAGTGGAGGTCACGTGATACTGGGATTCTCCACGCTAGTACATCGGCCATCTCCTGGACCCACCCTCACAGGCCACACTCTTCTCTTGATCTACTGGACACATTCTATTCCAGCTCAGCTTAACACTCCCCAGGATGACGTATTGGCTACAGGACCATGCGAGGAATCGTTGTCACTAGTCCTGAGCAGCTTTCAGTCCCAATACAACCACGACCTCCCAGGCGTCCATACCTGTCACCCAGTCTTACATCTCATCCATGGCAGCACACTTCAAAACGTCTAGCACAATGACACTCCCTCGTTGGCACGTAAGCAACACTCACAGTCACCCAAAAATATACGATCGTCCTTTCCTTCTCCATTCACATGCTTTACCGCCCTCAAAAGCCCATGCATGATGCTAGTACCACACATAATAATCTCTATTTATAAATCATAACGAATACTATGCTCTTAATCAAAGCAAAATACAATCCATTGCAACAAAGCATCCCTCCCTGAAAAAACGATGCTCAAGGAAAAAAGCTAATCAACAGCTACGTCCCAACAACCACAGCCAAAAATCACCACCACCAACGCTCCCACCAACCATCACAATCGCTGACATCCCCTTATACATCGATCCGAACCAGCACTACCCAACCCCAACCGCCCTCTCCACATGCACAATCCCTCTGAAAAAAACCCCATCATCCATATCCCCGCCCTTCTCCAAAGACAAACCCCTAACAACATATCACCAGGCCCCAAAACCACCGCCAACCCACCTCTACACCTGTTCTATCTATAAAAACTAGCAACGTTGATCTAGTGCAATCATCATGTATGCATACTCGATAGTTGAGGGTCTATACTGGTATAGCATAGCTAAGATGTTCAACCGTATTTTACGTTTTACGCGCTGTGTTAGTTTCAGTTTGCGATGATGTTGGATATGATGTATAGTACGAGTGTGGGTTTATGGAGATGTTGTGTGATGGATGAGGGGGATACGATAGGGATTGGAGGGCAATTGCTGGGCGAGATGGACGTGGATGGTTGTTGTATATACCTGTGATGTAGGAACTTGAGGCAGCCATGGCTGCATATGGGAAGGGGATATCTTGTTCTGGGTTTTGTGCTGAATCGGTCATAGGAAGGTGAAGTAAGGATGGGAACATTGACAGTTGTGATGGTGGAATGTCGTGAGGACTCATAAATGGTCCTCATTTTCGCACAATCATCATATCAGGACAGAGATCTGTATTCAACTGCAATGGAACATATGAGTTGGCAAGTTTATGAACCTAAGGACTTCGCGTAGCCCATGTCCCGTCCTGCTCATAACCATTCTTCACAAACTCAAGTTCCAGCACTATAAAACACAATTCTACAAAATCACCAAATTACTAATCGGGATCCCCTGCGCCTGCACCGAATACCTCCTCTTAACCCCCACCCCCACTGCCCTCCGAAAAACATCATAGGTCTTCTCCCCCCCGCCTACCAAAACCATAGGGACCGGATTTCGCCTCGGCAACCCGCTCGCCATCAGCTGATCCCGCTCCAACAGCGGCCTGATCAGGAACCCCGGCGGCAGACCAGGTTCATCTTCGTACGAGACGACGACGACGAGCTTCAACGATCGTTCGGAGGGGGCAAAGGTGGGTATGTTGCGTAGTTTCTCGTCGAAGCTGCATCCGCCACGTTTCATGACGATGATGTCGGTCTCTTTCGGTACGGATGCCGGAAGGGCGTGGGCTTCGCAATTTTCGTCGCAGACGTGGATGCGGTTCCAGATTAGAGAGCCCTGCGGGGCGCCGTGGATGTCGGGGCCGAGGGCATCTTCGATGTCTGGAAGAGGCGCGACTCCGGGGCCGACGGGCGTGACGGCTGGGAAGTATGAGCGTGGATGAGGTTGGTTTTGGGGTGGCTGGGGTGGGGGAGATGGTATGGTGATTAGACCGGCTACTTGTTGGAGGAGAGAGCTGAAGGCTTGCTTCATGTTCGATGCTACCTCGGGGTTGACGGCGACTAAGTTGTCGAGTAAGGGTTCGGGGCTAGGAGTCGGAGGTACTTTGGTGTCGTTGGTAGGCTTAAGTTGCTGATGATTAGAGGTTTGGCCGTGCCCCTTGCCTTCCGGAGGTCGTACATCCACCAGAATATCAAGCATGGCAGAATCGCGGATACGGGTGAAGTTAGGATCCAAGGGATTAACCACGTTCAAGGCCGTGTCTTTGGCAAGGAATATCCTCTCATCCTTGCCTAGCAAGATGTTATTGATCGCATGGACCCGGTACTCGTTTGCATTTGGAGTATCCGGCGACTCGGAAGGTACGTCCTGGATCATGCCTAACCGTAGCCCCGCCATAGAGTTTATGAGGATGCCATTACCAACGCGCTGCAGAAAACCAGGACCGACTACGACGTTGGGCGTCGCCGGAAAAGAGATGTCGAATGTCTGTCGTTGTGTAATCTTCGAGGAAGTGCCATTATGAGGGACAAGGTCCAAAGGTAGAGTCCATGGAAAGTAGGTATAATTAGACGGAGACTGGACGTCTGATATCGAGATGCTAGGATGGTCGCTCGAGCACTCCACGAGGGGAGACTCCAAAGTATCTGGTGTTGGCATTAGATGAAGACGAGCAAGATTGGCTGCGTGGAAAAGATCATGACGTGCAGCAGTTGCTGACAGACTGAATGGCAACGGAGACGGCGCCACCGGACAGACGGACTCTTCTATCACTTCCATCGATGCGTTCTTCGGAGTGTGCTGCGGTGGCGAACGAGGCGTCGATTTACCGTCTTTTTCATTGACGTAACGTGGTATGACTAGTGGATGGCCCTCGGTGCTGAAGACATAAGGCGCGTCAAGCTTATTGAGTGGGTGATCCGGATCGAATAGCAAGAACAGGTACTTGGTCGTCTCGCCGAGGAAGAAACTCTCCATTCTATCATTGCGCTCGCCGCTTCGGACATCCTGCAATCCTGACCAGCCGCATTTCGTCCAGCACCGCCGCTTGATGTCTCGGAGGACCATTTCACCAACATGTAAATACCAGGGATCATTACTCGCTCGATAGAGATAGTAGGTGGATTCGATGAATTCAGGTCTCCCGCCCCACCATCCAAGACCACCTTCAACACTGCCGGTCGACGCTGACCACCTCTCTGGTAGAGCGGAATATCTAGTCCAGAGCGCCGTAGCCAAGAGGTGCGTCCCAGTCGCCTCCTCGAGATGGCCAGTCATAGCCAATAGGCCAGGGTAGAAAGCACTCAAGCTGTCAATCCAGAATGCACGGGAAGCTCCAGTGTGAAGATCAGCCTGGACGTAGTGAGGATGGATGTATGCATCACCACGGTAGAGATGACGCTTGATGGCAGCGTGTGAGTCCTTCCACACCCGTCCAAAAGCTTCCCCAGTCTGGTGATCCTCAGATACCAAAGTACTGTGCATGGACGTCGGAGTCCCATTCACAGGCTGCGGACCCATCCCGTCGGGTGACGGCGAGCCGGATAGGAGAATGCTAGCTTTTGCTGCATATTCATAGAAGCTATCGATGCCCGCTCCGATACCTGTGTAGCCGTTCACCCACAAGCCTGTCTCGGCATCAATCCCAGATCCTACCAGACCTATCGAACTTCTTCTTTCCCAAACCGACCAGAATGCTCGTTTGGCTAGCTGCTCAAACCGTGGATCCCCAGTCAGACGGCTCAGGGTTGTGAACTCAAGAACAAGGCTACCAGCGCCTGCGCTGCAAGTCTCCGTCAATTCGGCCGGAGGGTTCTGATTGGGATGGCATTGACCAGTCTCTGTGTTGTGATTCATTGGTGAGTTGACGTAAAATGGCACCCCATGCCGAAGATTGACCCGAGGATACGGCAGGCCAGTCGTAGTATGAAAAGCTGATAGCAAGCGTCGGCCAAGATCATGGGCGAGCCGTAAGAGCTGCCCATCATAGACGAAGCCGGTGGACCAATGGATCTGTCGGGCATCTGCGTCTCTGGCTATCTGCTGGGCAGATCTGTTCCTCTTGCCTGGGTTATAGCCACGAATGGGAAGCTCTCCAACAGCGAACAAGTGCGCGCTGAGTAGCCCGCCCACCCCTCGTATAACTGTCTCAAAGACCTGGACCTTGCTATCCACATCAAAGCCTTTGCTTCTTTTGCCTGTTGCATGATCGCCATCAGATCCATCCCCGTATTGCTCGACCAAAGCCGCGACACTAAGTTGAAAGTATCGCAGCGCTTTGCTGCCACCGCCAGATGTGGTAGATGATGAAGCTAGGATAGCGAGCGTAGAGAGACTATCAATCAAAGTCACCGAGTAATTCCCAAGCGGATCGTTCAGCTCAATATGACTAGGATTGTTACGATCTCGTGTCAATGGCTTGCAAGATAGGGGTCTCAGTTCGTCTTCAGGGAAGGCATGCTCAAGGTAGTTGTCGTATCCGTGATAGAACATGTGTTCCGCCTCTTGCCTGCAGACGATTGATTAGCGCGGCAACCGTCTTTAAGGCCACACGGACGTACCTCAACTCTCTGATTTGGGCATCCTTCATGGGCTGACCGCCAGCAGCCAGCAGAGACAGCACGATAAGGCATGGTAACAAGACTAGCCTTTGGATAGTAATGCGACTGGCCTTGGACTTCCAGCATCTTGGGAGCATCACCAGAGAACGTTAACGACATGGAATTCGAGTAAGAATTACTGTCGGTACACATGGCAGAACACTCCTTCGCAAGTGCTAGAGCAAGAGGGTTGGATGGCTTGATGATGACTCCATTGAGTGATGAGGCCACCACGACATATTCTACATATCCACATATCCAACACCGGCGCAGCGGTCCACTTCCAGACTAGCGGCTTGGCACCATAGTGACTGTCAAGCTTAATGCCTGATTTGTCTTGGATTGGTATTGATATTGCGACTTGAAATAGCACTCGTGCTGGGATAGCCTGAAATCTGTCTACCGTTGCGGCGACATGCTGCTACGACCTGATGTCACCAGTAATGGTCAATACATTCAACAGTAGGGCTACTAGCAAGATGCGTAGCATCAAACATTATACCCGTTGGCATATCATCCCAGAACTGAAGAAGGTGACCCATTTTGAGATCCTGGACCGGTCACCTTGAATCCATCGTGGTATTAGCGAGCTAAGCTGATGTGAAACTACGAATCTTCAAAAAAAGCTAGCGTCGTCTGTCGCGTCCAGACGACTAGACATAGGATACTTTCCGGGGTCAAGGTTAGGACTTTCGATTCGAAAACGCACCCCCAAGATAGAACCGTATGTTCGCATCTGCCTATACCCCCTCTACATGGAGCGGCATGGCACGCATGCGAGTGATATGTTGGTGCCTCTCGGCCCTCTATCAGACCTAGTTCATCTCTTTCATGTGCATTTATCTCCAATATGATGTATATATGACAATCGAATGTCGGAACAATTGGTCCTTGCAACATTTTCATGGCTATTCTCATGTCCTTTGAGAACACATATTGGAGATACCCTGAGCCAAACTACAGGATTCACCCCTATGCAACGGATGGATAGATATGAGTGATGCATCATCGCTCATCTCGATCTATCACGGAGAAGTTATCCACTCTGCACCCTTCCGCCCTACTTCAAAATAAGGATACTACGATAGCAGCCGCTCTGTCCACTTTCACAAATATTGCAAGGAACATATGCCATAGGTTTGCGTCTCCCGCTTGGAAAGACTGACTGGACCAATTCGGCTAGTAGATGATATGGCCGGCTTTAAGCAATCAAGCTACCTAACTCCGAAAGCTGGCTTGGCAGTTCCGCTTGAGTTTTTCCCCCAATCAAGTCAAATATCTCTCTGTACCTCTCCGTCGAGATTCAGGTACACAAGACGCATCTCAGACATCTCTTAATGGAAGAGTAGTGCAATCATTTGGGTTCCATATAGAAATCGTTTCATGTCGTCACTAATCTAGGATGCGTTATCATAGAGTCGCCTTCACATACAGTCCATCAAATCCGATCAACACCCTGAACGCCTACACGACCCATACATCCATCCATTTCTCATACAATATCTTATGTAGCCACCTCTAGGCCCTCTTATTCTCTCAGACCTTCTGGCCCCTCTCTTTCTCCTTCTCCTTCCCCCCAATCAACTTCTTTATGAAGCTCATCGTCCGCTTCTTCTCCAATCCCCCAGGCCTCTCCTTCTTCTCCCCACCACTTTTCCTCTTCTCTTCCTTGGTCTGCGAATCAACACTGTGCTGCCTGTAGCCGTGGTGGTACATGGAGGCATGCTCGTTGAAGCCGATTGCTTGCAGACCTCTGGCCGTGTGGTGGAGTTTTTCTGATCTGTGAACACGATAGTAATTAGCAGGGGTCTAAATCTGACATGGGTTGAGGTAAGGAGATTGGAGAACATGAGGTTTGGAGGGAGGAAATGCGAACACAAACGTCTTTGGCCTGTCATCCGCTAACAGCTCCTCTCCATGTTCGGGGCGTTCCTGCATGCTTGTGGGTGTGGAAGCACCTGTCATTGGGTATTCTGTGATGGTAATTGACATGATTGTTGAAGGAAGGGAGCTCGCTTCTTTTATCTTGAGTTTTCCAAGTTCTTATGCAGGGAAACTTCTCGTTTTCGCCAGGGAATCACAATCAGCTCGTGGAGCTGGACAAGGACAAGCACGGTATGCCATTCTTTATAAGCAAGACATCACCATGTTGAATAGCATGCCTCTAGGATGTCCCGTCGCATGTCATCACTTTTGGAAGTCCGGGCCGCACGATCATTGGTGTCGGCTATACGCATCCCTACATCTGCAGCTGTTGGTATAGCCGCGCACAACATCGAGTCCCATCCACGCGGGGAATTTTCCTGATGCGACAAAACGTGGGGACGTTGTTGCGACTGATTTGGCGACTCTTCTCGCCCAATGGTTTGGTGGTTGAGTATCGCACATCCTACGAAAATATGCAGGATGCAGGAGAAACCCCCGTGTGGCTAGGAAGATAGATACATCTAGTGCAGAAGCCCGGGACGATCTGCCCGTGGGGATCAATCAGCCTTGGTCCCGAAGCCGCAGAATTCCTCTCCCCGGTCGCTTCTGTCGCGTGCAGTCGTTGACGGGTTGTTATCGAAGTCTAAAGATGGGACAGTCCAAGCTTTCGGGCATCTTTTGGCTTGCTTATTTTTGACATTGACTTTGCGACATAGCGAATCACCGATGCTGTTTTAGCGAATCATTTGGACACGACTTCTGACTTCCGTTATTCGATGGATCTTGAGCTCTTGATACGACGCTTGTGGTGAATATTATGATGATGGTGCTGGGATGCACTGTATAGGAATGGTGATTCAGCACTAACTGGGATAACGACGTACGAATGGTTTCAGAAAGAGTCTAGGTGTTCCAGATTTAGTGGGGCTGCGCAGTATCTCTCTATCTGCAACGAGGTATGTTTCGGCTATGTGGAGCAGGAAGAGACTAATTCGTCATTGGAATTAACTTCCTACAGTGATGGTATCAGCCATACGCATTTATGTTTAGGATGGCAATGCAGCGAAATGTCTCATAAGCGCTCCTCGACACTTGTGCACTGTCCACTAGGAGTTCAACATACAGCTAAGTGATGCATGTCCCGCCTCGGATTCCCCAACATGACCTTCAAGCTCCAGAGAGATATATTCGGGATTATCACACAACAATACTATTTCTCCAAACCTAACTTTTAGACAGTCTTGTTTACCGAAGTCAGTATGAGGTGGAGAAGAAGTCTTCAGTGTGGTTCGCGAACAGGAGGCGACTGCACAATCAGTTTTCTAATTCCCTCTCTCTCGTCTCAACCGAACCCCCCACATAGCCACGAGCCATCCCTCCACCTACCAAGGCCCCAAGACAAGTAATTATAGCGTCAGGCTCTTTCTAGACCCTTGACAGCGGCACATATCACATCAGAAGCGTCCCGCTTCTATATCTGGCTCCATGCAGGTTTCCCCATCTGACTACTCCAACAACAGCAAAGCTCACAGCATGAACGAGCACTCCTTCACCTTCATCTACGAATCATGATGCCTGTCAATAATGTAAAGCGGCAACATATGTCTTCAACAATGAATAGCTCCCTTCACAAAACACCGCCTCTAAAGATACACAAGATATCCTACAGCAAACAGCTCAAGACTCCACGACCTATCACAATACACTATCCTGCCCCACTCCTTCACATCAACAACATCAAAACTCCATTTTCACAACCACAGTCCTCAAGGATCTTGGAATATACATATCCTATACATATTACAAGGGCCCTATTACAATACCTCCACCCTTTCTCCTCTTTCTCCCCTTTCTCCCCTTTCCCCACTTTCTCCCATCCCGTCCCATTCCCAACCCCTCCTTCCTCCGCACCCTCCCTCTTCCCATCCCGTCCCCTATATGTTGCCCCCATTCCCTTCCTCTCCTGTCCCTCCCCTCCTCCCTATCCTTCCCTCCCCTCGCCCCCCTCCTTCCCTGCCCTCTCCCCTCCTCCTTTCCCATCTCCCCCTCCACCCACCAATATATCCTCTCAATCCGTCAATCCCACCATTTCCTCCGCTCCTCCCCTTCTCCCCACCCATAAACCCACAAAACCCACAAGATCCTTATATCATATCACATCATATCACACCCTACGCACCCAGATCCATCCGTAACTCCTAGCCCACCCAACTTCTCAAACATAACGGCGTATAGTCACGAACATCTCTCCTCCACGAAGTATCAAGGGTGTGGTATGGTATGGTATATTTATGCTTTTTAGTATGGGAGCGGGGAAGGTGAGGACGGATGGCGAGAGGAAGAGATGGAGGGATGGTGAGATGGATTGTGAATTCTCAGACACTGTTTCGGACGATATCTACCCCTTTCCAGGGATGCCATATCAATATATATATCCCAAACCTTCGATATCAATATCAATATTAGTGAGATCAAATACCACTACAACATATACCACTATACCATACGACCATACCCCAATACCTAGGTACGCATATCGACGCAGAGATATAGCTGAGGGTTGTATCATAATGTTGGTTGATGAAATGGGATGCTTGGTGTATAGAGTTTTCGTAACAAAGCGTCTCATGTCCTTTCATTCACTACAAGAAGTATACAAATGCACATCCAAGAATCCGCCAACTCTATTCCAACATCTTCCCATGATTCCAATGATCAAGAAAAATGCGAACAGAAAAACAAACCCATATATTACATGACGACGCACTTCCCGCCTCTCCCCTCCCCCTCACCACCAATCCCCCTATCCCTATCCCGATCCACACCCTCACCACCCCTCCCCCTCCCCCTCTTCCCCTTCCACGAAAAGCTCTTCTTGGGCTGTGGCACGCCACTCGGCGCCCGATCCAACATCAGCGTCGGACCCCAACTCTGACTCCTCGACATCCGCCTCGCGCTCGCGCCCCCACTCCCCGCCGTGCGCAACCCCTCTCTCGACTTCGATCGCGTGCGCGGTCGACTGACGAACGAGGATACGCTATCGATGGTTTCCAGCCTCCGCGTCGTGGGTCGGAGAAGCGCGGGCGAGGAGCGAGCGAAGGGGTTTCGGTTCGAGAGCTGGCGTGAGGGGGAGTGGAGTGGGCTGGAGGAGGAGGCGGTGGAGTTGCCGGCTGCGCCTAGAGCGCCGCGGGGTGGAGCGGGGATCGGGTAGCCGGACGGGCTGGCGATGGAAATTGAAGAGGTGCGACGAGGGGACTGAGGGGGTGGAGCTTGGCGGGAGCGATTGTTTAGATTCGCAAGTTGTTGCGCGCTGGGCATGCTTGCTGCCATCAGGTTCGTCTCCTCGAATGCGGAGGGCTCGGGTCTTGGTGCGGTCGCTGGTCTTTCACTGAGCGTGTTGAAGCGTCGGCTGAGCGATTCCATGCTCGAATTGCTCGGGGCAGGGGGTAATGGATAGTCGAGGCGCTGCTGAAGGTTCGCTCCCGTCAAGCTGATAGGTGAGCCCGGTCGCTCACGGGTGGGGCTGGGTGGTAGTGACAATGAACCATCCAGAGCTCTTCGCTGAGGCATTGGAGGCTGCGAGTCTGGTGATATTGACGTGATCCGAGGTCTGCTAGGCCTGCGTATTGACTTGGTAACGCTTCCAACGAAAGCAGACATTGGTCTCCGGCTCGAAGACGCTGTAGAGGGTCGCCGACTTGTATTGGAATGCTCACTAGGCTCATCCCTAAATGCAGAACCTAGGGTGCTTAGTGGGCTTATAGTACCAGAGCTCTGTGTCGGCGCCGTCTCCTCGGCCAACCTCTGCCTTGAAGTTGAAGGTGGCCATTCCGGAAGAGAGCTGATGCTTCTGGAACTCCCATCTAGAACCGGACTTTCGTACACCGTACTGGCGCGATGAGGCCAATTGCGACCCACTCGCACACGTCGAGATGGCTCCATACTCCTGGGTGTTAGCGTCATACGGAGTTCTTCTGGCAATGGTCTGTCAGGATCTTTTGTGTAGGCCGGCGGTGGAGGTACCCAATTATCCGCATCGCTTTCATGCGGAAGTTCTGTACGGTCGCCGGCTCGTCTAAACCGTAACTCAGCCTGTTCTCTGATGCGAGGGGCATTAGGGTTGCGCTGGCGATTGGCAGCAACCGCTGTAGCAGACCGATAGAGCGAATTACGAGATCGAGGCTGAGTATGATCATAGGACCCCCCAAATATTTCAGATGCCTCTTCTAGACTGAGACCTTCGCCTTCACCTGAAGGCTCCCTTTCAAGCGGCAATCGCTGGGTACTACGCTCGCTGTTGCTGCTAGGCAAGAGACTACGCGTAGCTGACGAGCTTACGTTTGCAATTGCATTCGCCGTTGGGGCTACTATCAATGGCATTGCCGGTATCGGCGGCGCAGCGGCCAGTACATCAGCGACAGTCACGGCTGAATTGTGCTCCCTCTTGATAGTGCGTTGCCGAGCAAGAGCAACCTCAGTGTCGATGTCGATAAGTTCCTCTTCCAGCAATTCTGGCTCGATATTGCCAACTTCGATTGTGATCTCTTCCGTTGCACCATCTTTGACAGATCTGTCGAAATCCAGAATAAACAATCGACCTCCATCGACGGCGGCGAATTCGTCCTGTTCAAGCTCAGGATCTCCTGGTACACCCCCGGGTGCTGCAATGATTAGACGCTCTGCAAGCGATCGATCTGCTTGCAGACCTTGCTTGCGAACCCAGCACACGCCAGAAACGTCCGGGATCTCTGCAACTAGGCGGCCTTTTGCGAATACGTTACGATACTTGTCGACCAGTACTTGCCATTTCGGTAGCTTGGTAAGCTCAGTAGCTTCGCCCCTTGTGAAAGACCTCGCAGGACTTCTCGGAGCACTTGGTGGTGTACTTGACCCGGGCAAAGAAACGTTGTGAGGAAGCATATCGTCATTCGGGGATACCGTAGCTGTATCCAAGCCTTCCGGGACACCGTAAAGCCAGACATCTTTGCCAAGAAAGCCGGCGGCCACCAGCTCTCCGCGGTCGCTTGATGAAGGCAGCGTACACGGCGTCAGTTTCTTTCTTGCATTGCTAGGTCCATCGCCACTAGGATGCTTGGGACCTGTAAAGTAGGTAGTCCCATTTCTCAGATCATCGGTCCGTACCGCACGAAAACTCTCGAAGACTTTATCGTAGGTAAACGACCAATTGGCATCCCCGTCGGAACGGTTGGGCAGCAGAATCGCGTTACTGCAATCCCGGCTACTGTTGGGGAAGAGGATTTGGGACGTCCACAACTGGCTGATTTGCTCAGAGGCAGGCAAATCTTGATGATCATCCGTGTAGTACGGAGCTGATAATATTACGGTATTAGGGCTCTTACTGTTCTTTGTAGTCCCTAAAAGCATGACGCCGTCGCTCGAGAAAGTCAGGGCATCGACGCGATCGCACTTGATAGCTCTATGGTCCGATTCCAAAGCATTCGATGCCAGTGAATGGACCTCAATGCCTCCGTCGAAAGCAGCGGCGAGAACCTCTCCTTTGGGTGCTAAGGCTATTGTGTGTGGAGGACTGTCGAGTGTCACTGACCGAAGATGCTTGACCTCGAGATCTTGCAGGCCGTAGACATTGACATGGTGGTCACACGACAAAACTGCGAGCATGGAGCCATCGTCTAACATAGCTGCGGACACTGGACGTCGCAGAACCTTCAGCTCACGTTGGACAGATATCCTGGGCGACACCGTATCGATGACATATATACGGGAGGAAGAAAGTGCTAGCACCCAATGGCCATTGGGGGAAAACGAAAAATCAAAGGCTTCGCCCCCCGGAAATGCAGCCGAAGAGCTCGTAGTCGTAGATACCAAACTTAGATGGGTTCTCCGTGGTTGTAGGTATGCCTCGAATAGATTTCTCTTGACTTCTCGGGCGAACTGTCTCTGTAGCAATGGTAAACTGTCTTCTATGAATGGTCCTCCGACGAAGCTGTGTGAGCGTGAGAAAGATGGACACCTTGAGAGGTGGTGGGCGTAAAGATGGGGTGTTTGCGAGGCCTCGCGCCAGGCTTGGTCGACCAGAACGAGAGAGGCGAAGGTTTCCGGATCTGTAAGGTAGAGTATGCTGCAACGTGATTTTCGTCAATAGCTGTTCTCGCAAGCAAGCGGAAGCGATCTTGCAAAACTTCAAAGGGTGGAGGAACCCTTACGTCTCACGGATCTCTGGTGGTAGCTCAGGCATCCTGAGTATCCTTTGCTTTCCCAAGCTTTCGCCCATCTCCTTAACCCTAATAGCATCGTTCTCTTCGCAATCGGGAGCCCTTGTCTCTTCCGAGGTTGTGTAAGTCTCCATAGTGCTCGGCCGACTGGCATCGTTTTCGTCTAACATATCGTGGAATACCTCCGCAGCAGGCCAGCTTGCCCGAGAAGTCTCAGTCATATTGCCGTATTGAGGGCAAATAGATCAGGGGCGTCAGAGAAATGCCATGCCTTTAGAACATTTGATTATTGTATTGCTGACCCATTAGGCTCGGACCAGTCGACACACGATTATAAGGGCTGGGAACATCCGGTCTGCGATACGCGCCAGGAGGTAAAGGGGGTAGTTTGTGGTACTTTGGAACTTGACAGAAATGCGGAGTGGCGGCGGAGATGAAATTCTAACCAAGACAAGACATGTTCGGGCGCGTATGGCGTCGACCACCAACAGCATCCTTTTGGTCATTCTCGCTTCATCAGCCATTCAGTCAACATTATGCATGATTAAGAGGACGGTACGAGTCTTTTCTGGGGCGGAGGCTGCACTGAAAAATATCCGACCCTGACGTACTATTCCATTCGTCCAAAGCCAAAGGGCCAGGTCGCAAACCCCGTGGTAAGGTCCAATCGCTCAAGAAACGTTGTACATAAAGCTCCCTATATTGTACATTGGAAATAGGTACCCGACCGACGCTATGAGTGGAAATAAAAGTGCCCTGTAGACACCACAAAGAAAGGCCAAGCCGAAACCAAGGCGGTCTCCCCATTACGATTGCTTCTTCTCTCCTCCAAGTGGGAGGAAACTTGTAAGACTGGATTTCATGCCCTTCATAGCATCATCTTGCATCTTCTTCTCCTCCTCCGCCATCTCCTTCAGCCACTTCTCTCCATTCTCCCGGATCTCTCTATCTAAGATCTCGTATTGTTTTTGTCCCCTCTCCCGTACCATGTCGTTATATGTTTTACCCTGATCAAATCCCTCTGCTAAGCTCTCCATGCCGTCAGGGGAGGTTTGTGGCTTCGCGCCCAGAAGGCTGCCCAGAACGCCGGGTCCGCGACGTGGTCGCTTGGCTTTCCTCTCATCCAGCTCCTTCAAGAATTTCTCCCTATGGAGCGCTTCCCGCCGAGCGAACTCACTCGGAATGTCAGTCCCTGCAAACGACTTAAGTACCTCTCGCGTATCCTTAAGGTCCGCCCCTACAAACTCCAGGAACGGAATTAGTGACACAAGTCCCTTGTCCTCGGGATCGCCCCTCCATTTTGGGATGATAATGGCATTCTCCGGTTGAAGTTTTGCGTGTGAAGGTTCTGTATCCACCAAAATGACTTTACTTAGGTCTCTATTGAGGAATGAGAGATCCTGAAGCAGCGTCAGACTCCACTTTGTCTTAAGGGAATACAAGATTATACCTTGACATATTCTCCGCTTTTGACCGAGTACCGGGTAGCTTCTCGAAACAGGGGCCACATGATCACTTTGAATGGATCTAGCTTTTGTATGACAGGTCCTCCAATTTGGTACGGTATACTTGTGAAGACGACGAGCTCATAGTATTGGCTCAGGTACCGGAGGAAGTAATCAACACCAGGCCGCTTGGCCATCCTCCAGCCGTGTTGTCGTGACCATTCACTATGCACCAGCATGTCTTCCATACTCAGTACCAGCGTATATGGTCTTTCCCATGCAGGATCAATATCTGGGAGAAGTTTGGGAAATGCAGGCTCGTTGTAGTAATCAAGCGTCGAGTTCCACCGCGCGAGAGCACGATTCCACATCAAGCCGAATCCCCATCCTGACGGTGTATCCGAGTGGGCCAGCTCCTCCTCCTCACTCTCCCAATTCCTCCCTTGGTAGACAGCGCCAATTGTAGCGGCAAGGATTAGGCTGATGAAGGTATTTCTTGCAATGTTGGTGCGTCGTCGCTCAGACGACGAAATGTATGCGGATTTTGGTAGATCTCCTCCGCCTTGACCCCCTGGTTCCGAGGGGGCTTCTGTGATGTTCAAGCCCTTCGAGCTTATATGCGTGGGCGAGGACTCTATCTCGGAATCAAGAGTAGATGGTATTCCCTTGGTGAGGTCAGGTAGAGGCTGAAGAGGCTCTGGCTGGAGGGTCTGTCTCTGAGCTTCCGAGGTATCGATAGGGAACGGCGAGGATGATTGGGATTCGGTTTTGCCATCGGATGGCGCAGATGGTTGTATATTGTCTTTTGAGTAGAGGTGTTCAGTATGAGTATTCTTGTCCGCTGGGTAGTCGACAGGAGTTTCAGAGCTTGGTTCTGTAGCTTTAGGTTGGCCATTTTGTTGGCTCTCTATAGCGCTCGTGACTGGGCCCGCCGGTCTTTGAGAATTGGCCCCATGCCTATTTGTGGTATTCGGGCCTGTTGGTGCCTTGTATTCAAAGGGTTTTCTCGGCTTGCTGTTTTTGGCGTACGCTCGTAATCGAATGGAAGGGAAGGCGGCTTGTGTAGAGAATGGTATTTCACAGAGTCGCAAAGAGCGTGTAGCTGCCCGAGCCAGCATACTGAGGCAGCCAATATTAGGATTCTGTGAATGCTCTGCGCGAGGCGGTATTCTGGCAAGGATAACGTTGGTCTTGATTTTCCATCCATATCGAAAATCATAAGGGCTCGAAAAGTAATCCGCCTTGGCAGCCTTGGCAGCTCGAAAGAATTATGCCTCTACGAAGTGCCGCCGGTTATTACAATTCAGCACTTCCATCCCGAAGGTCCAAACATTAGGTTTACTTCCTTTCACTGCAATGTCTGCATCACAGCCGCATATTCAACAGTCTTCGTGCCTCCGCCTATCATGCAATCAAGCACAAAGGAGCACAAAGTCCGGAACCTCATCCTCGGACGTCGTTTTATAATTAGATCAGAGATAGCTTAATCGTCAAGCTTCAGACTGACAAGATAATGTTATGCAGTATCACTTGCGGCATCTTCTCAAGAATCCCAGTTCACAAACGTATAATTCTCGGAGCCGGCAAGGTTTCTGCAAAGCTAAAAGCTACTGGATCACCTCATCCGTACATAGACCTGTAGGACCAAAGTAAATGAAGAAAAGCGCTGTCATGTAACATTATATCCCACATTCTCACAATTGTGTATACAAAGGCTGACTAAATGGCTGTCCAAAGCAGTGTTGAAGTCTATCTGGTTGATATACATACTCTAGGCGCAATATTAACACAGGCCAAACAGACAATTTGTACCCTTATTGCATTAAGGATAATTAAGCACAATGCTAACTCTCATGGATCGATAATACCGTATAGAAAGAGGAGACGAGAAGCTTTGGGTTTCATGAACGTGGGAATACGTAGTTAGTGCGTGTTGAATATGAGAACTGGGTTCAGCCTTGTTAAGAGTAAGGTATCTAGGATTTTCGTAGTTTCAACGTAGACTATCTAGACTTGCTAGAACTGCTACGTCCGTATTTGCGGCCGTTCATCACAATTTGTTTTGGCCTCATCTCGACATGGAGTGCCATCCGCCCTATGGATCGCCTAACTCGAAGAATGTACCCCAAAAAGGATCTTGCTCCCACCGATGACCTTTCCAGCAGCTCCGGTTCAGCATTTTTCTTGCGTAATCTGTAGTAGCTCATCTCCTTTCATAGACTTGCAGCTTGCACTTGTGCTATGGATGTGTCTGTGCCGCTAAGATCCGTGGCCACGGACTTGGGGTTCTTTTTATAGTAGTCCGCTGGAGGAGTGTGATGTTAGTACTTATAATCCCGTCGAAGACCTTTCAACTGGAATATTAGAAGATGATGGAGGTCATAACTTACAGATAGCAGACTTTATTGCGTCTTCCGCTAACATTGAGCAGTGCACTGTCTCCATGTTAGCGCGTACTCATTCCTCAATCCGAAATGACATTGCTCTGCTACTACCGCGTACGCGATGGGAGCAACAAATGTAATGGAACAGACTCATCATACATTTGACAGGCGGAAGACATAGCTCTTTCGCAACATCAGTATTCCTCACTTTAGCCGCTTCATCAAGCGTCATCCCCTGTACCAAAGTCGTCATGTAACTGCTGCTCGCTATCGCACTTCCACACCCAAAGGTTTTGAACTTGACGTCTTGTATAGTGTTCGTGTCCTTGTCCACTCGAATCTGGAGTTTCATCACATCGCCACAGGCGGGAGCGCCAACGAGACCAGTGCCCACGTCCACATCTGTTTTGCGGAGGGAGCCGACGTTGCGAGGGGAGGAGTAGTGATCTAGGACCTTCTCGTGATATAGACGGGCATGGCAGGCGCGGGGTGGAGGAGGGATCGATGGACGGAGGGAGGCGGATGGGAGGCGGCGTGGGATGATTGTTGTTGCTCGTCGGATGAAGGAAGTCATTGTACTATCGGCTTTTAATTGTGAGGGTTTTGTAGATGAGAACCAAATGTCTGTAAGATAATGCAGCAGATGGACGTAGTGGCAAGGACTACTACGTAACAATGTCACGTTTTGCGGGGCCGGAGGCTAATCCTTACTAAGCCATTTGCGAGCTAGTGCTTACTGGATTTCGAATATGTCGCCGATTCTCTCTATCGTTATTTCCATATGAAAGTTTTTCACCCTGCTCTCGAAATTTGACTCTCTGCTTCCTAAATGTCTACAAGCGTAGTGTTGAAGTAGCAGGGGAGACCAATGGCTTGCCAGTCGTGCATTCAAGAACGGCAGCGAGGCCTCCGATGACTTGCCTGTTCCGTTAGCACGATACAAACGATATTATTATAATGTCAAACCAGGGCAAGGGAAAACTCCTGTGATAGTATGTGGGAGATCCAACCTCATTCTCCTCGCCACCCTACCATAAACGTTCATGCGTTTCTTCTTTTCAATGAGTACATAGTACCGACACCTCATTACCAAATAACTACAGACTGGAGACCCATCTATCAAAATGACTGATATACGCATCAAGAGCCAAACATTCCCATTCTTCGACCTCCCGTTCGAACTTCGGTCTAAGATACTGTGCAACATCCTCACAATACCTCAGCCCGTTGACCTCGACCCCAACAACCATCTCGCCGGCCACCAGCGCTTGAACCTTTTCCTAGCCTCCCACCGCCTCCACTCCGAGGCTTCATATCTCTTCTACAGCACCCACACCTTCCGTATCTTCCCAACCCACGACCGCTTCTTCGGGTACCACGGCAAGCCTCTGCTGAAACGACTACCCACTCGTTATCGCGAAGCCATCACGTCGCTAGAGTTGCGGATGGGGCCTGGATGGACCCGTCCACCAATACCGCGGTGGGTGGACCCAGGACTCGGACTAGACGAAATGATTAATGTCCGGACGCTGAAGGTTTTCGTGAAGTGTGATCTGCCGCATGACTTTATCAGAGGCATTCGCAAAGGAAGAGACCGTTATACTGGTCTCTCCGCTGACTTGTTCGAACAGAATATTGAGCAATTGCCGGCGCTCTCTTCGGTTGAGTTTGATGGTTGGCCTTCAGTGATGTGGGAAGATTCGCTGATGAAGCGAATGATTGAGGTAGTCAAGGAGCATGGGAAGACGGTGGTGCTAATGGATACATTGGACGCGAAGGAAACAAACGAGTGGTGAATGAGGACCCGTCCTGCCATACGCTGATAGCTGTATCTGCATAGATCTACGGACTTAGAACAAGCATAGCGCGGCGACGACCAAGCTGGCAATGAATCAAGGACGAAATCCGAATTATGCTACGCTATGTACAAGGTCCCGAGCGCCAACGCTCGTGAAAATGCCAAGAGTCTATGCAGTCAAGATGGACGACGTGATGAGATATGCACCTATAGCTCTTCGTCAACATCCATCGACCCATTCTTCTGATGTCGGCTATCCCCATTGGTGTTTGCGATTGAAGCTTCCTTGTCAATCATTTGCCGTGATACTGATACGATGTTGTCTTCGATCAACTGCTGCCCAACGTCCTCAAGATCTGTGATTACTGGTCAGAACGAGTGTGAGAAAAATATGAGGTAAATTCAACATACGTTTCTTTGGGTCGACCTTCCCAACATATCTCGTTTTGAGCTGATCCTTGGTGAGCTCGGTCTCTTCTTTCACGCGCTTCTCGTAGCCTTCTGCAAGACCAACGAGACGCTTCAGCTTCTCCTGGTTCTTTCCACCCTCTTCTCGGAAGTCATCCATCTGTAGAGCCTCGGTCCAGACTTGCTTGTGAAGGTTCATCAACATGTTCTCCTCCAAGCCAGTCTTCCTGTAGTTGATGCCTATACTGTAGTAATGTCTGTTTAGGCCGTGGATGAGAGCTTGTATGGATGGCTTGTTGAGATGACCAAGGTTTGAAGTTGTCTGCCGAGGTTCGTGACCCATCATGAGCGTTTGAGGATTGATCAATCGGAATGCGTCAATGACGACTTTTCCTTTGACCGATTGTATGGGATCGACGACGACAGCAACGGCGCGAGGCGTAAGCTGCTCGAAGGATTGTTGTGTATTGATATCGACAGACGACAGCCAGCAGCCAAAGCCAGGATGCGAATGGTACCATCCCACGACGGTCTCGGGTCTATATTGCAATCAGCCGAAGACTCCAAACATATGCGCTCCACCACAAACCTGCCAGTCTGCCGTAGCATCTCCATCATCTTCGTCTGGAACACAGGATCCACTGCCTCGACGCTCACACCAGTCCCACTCTGTGGCATGGCGAACACATCTACTACGCGGACCGTGTAGTCATCCACGAATTCGCCTAGCATCAGGCCCATTACTTCCATAGGTACCCCGGCCCGTCCATGTCTCAGCATTTTCAATAGAGCTAGCGATGATATGTAGACGGTCTCTGAATTATCGACGAGGTTGGTATCCTGGACATGGTCTACAATCAGTATATCGCCTCATAACTCACTACCAAGAAACCACGATTCTTTGGCGGGTTGTGGGATGAACTTACACCACCCTGAGCTGCTTGAGCGCCGCCGCCGGTCAAAGCTCCGCCTCTCATGAAGCGATCCATCGCGGCGATCTTCCCAATATGTCCGATATAGATTGATCCGATCACGCCCAAGTGTATACCGTTCTTCAAGGAAAATCGATGGAGCTGTATGTGACGCTAAGCGTTCAGTGTTTCTATTGAAAGCTTTAGAGGTCCGCGCAATATGAGCTTTGAGGCTCTTGCCTTTCACCAAGGACGGTTAGCTTACCTGTCTCAAAAATCGCGGAACAGATGCCGCGGCATGCCCCGACAAGTGAAGTCCGCTCCTCAAGCTCTCCACCTTCTTACTTTTCTATGCAGCGCAGTACAGCTATACAATCCTTCTCCCCGGCAAATATCACCCATTTAATTAATCATGACTTCCATCGCATATCCCTCAGTTGATTCCCACTTAGCGCCCATGGCAAGCGACAAGAAGACCGTTGCGTACTTCTACGATTCCGATGTAGGCAATTATGCCTATGTCGCAGGACATCCCATGAAGCCCCACCGAATACGAATGGCTCATAGCCTAATTATGAATTACGGCCTGTATAAGAAGATGGAAATATATGTCAGTATCATTGGGCAACAATAGTCCTGCTCCTATTCTTGCTTTTCTCCGATTATGAGTTCACGAAGCATTCCGGTAGATGGATGACAGGATCTTTCTTCCTTTAAGTGTCCTGAGGGCTAAATTGCAATGTTCCACAGCGCGCGAAACCTGCCAGCAAGCTCGAGATGACGCAATTCCACACAGATGAATACGTTGATTTCCTTAATAAAGTCACCCCAGATAATATGGAGGCATACCAAAAAGAGCAAGGTCGATTCAATGTAGGAGACGACTGCCCAGTGTTCGATGGACTCTTCGAGTTTTGCGGCATCAGCGCAGGTGGCAGTATGGAGGGTGCTGCACGACTGAACAGGGGTAAATGCGATGTGGCTGTGAACTGGGCTGGTGGTCTGCATCATGCGAAGAAGAGCGAGGCTAGTGGGTTCTGTTATATAAATGGTCAGCGGAGCCTCCCCTTTCCCTTACTGTTAGGGAATCCTCTGACTAGCGTGGGTAGACATCGTGCTGGGAATCCTTGAACTCCTCCGATATAATCAACGCGTCCTCTACATCGACATTGACGTTCACCATGGAGATGGAGTCGAAGAAGCTTTTTACACCACGGACCGGGTCATGACTGTCTCATTTCACAAGTATGGCGAATACTTTCCTGGTACAGGTGAACTACGTGATATTGGCGTCGGCCAGGGCAAGAATTACTCCGTCAATTTTCCACTACGAGATGGGATCGACGACGCTTCGTACAAGAACATATTCGAGCCTGTCATCAAGAGCGTTATGGAATATTACCGCCCAGAGGCCATTGTGCTGCAGTGCGGTGGTGACAGCTTATCCGGTGACCGGTTAGGGTGCTTTAATCTTACTATGAATGGCCACGCCAATTGTGTGAGCTTTGTCAAGAGCTTCAATATGCCAGTGCTTGTCCTTGGAGGAGGTGGCTACACAATGAGAAACGTCTCGCGCACGTGGGCCTACGAGACGGGTCTGCTGGTAGGCCAGCAGATGGGAGGTGAGCTGCCATTCAATGACTACTACGAGTACTACGCGCCGGACTACGAGCTCAATGTCCGAGCCTCGAACATGGACAATGCAAACACTCCCGAGTACCTGGAAAAGATCAAAGTCCAGGTAATAGAAAACCTCAAGCGCACCACGTTCGCTCCATCTGTGCAAATGACAGACGTCCCCCGAGATCCGGAGGGACTGAATGACGAAGCCGACGCCGAACTCGATGACGCGGACGAAGATGATAACCCAGACGCCAGATACACGAAGCGTAGATGGGATAAGTACGTGGAAAAAGACGGCGAATTGAGCGATAGCGAAGACGAGGATGAGAACGAAGCCAACGGTGTTCGACGGCAACCGAACGCTCCCAAGCGGCGGCGGAATATGATGGACTACCAAAACACCAATGCAGTCGCCGACGATAACATGGCCAGCGGTCTAAGTCGCAACGGCAGTGCCAACGGCGTTTCACATACAGCTTCCGACGTTGAACGAAATGGTTTAGCTCACAGCGACGAGAGCGAAGCCGAGACTTTTGATGGTGTACGAGACGAGTCTCCCTTGTCTTCTGGCGGCCGTGATCCCGACGACGATGAGGATGTGGATATGGCAGATGAAAGTACCGCGGCCCCCACCCACCTCGCAGCAGATGGCCCTCAAGAAGCGACGCCTCCAGACTCACCACGAATAATACCCGCGAATATTAGTGTGCCAGCGCATGTGGTCGACGGACTTGGCGGTGACGCCATGGATGAGGGTGATACCATTGATGATGATCCCGAGCTTGCAAAAGGAGAAGGCCAAAACGAACGGGAGCACGAGGATGTCACAGCCGAGAAGGCGACCGAGAATGTTGAGCGATTAGAGGCGCAATAGCGTGGTGAATTAGCAGCCTCTACTCAGTGTTCTCAGCGAGGATTTGAATTGTCTGGAAGTCTGACCGATTGCCGGCATCAGAAAGTGTAGCGATTGGAGTATTTGGGTAAGGCGTTTGGGGTGAATATTGCAAGATTCAAGATACCACTTGGGAATAGTTGCCGGCTGGCACAGGCTTTTCGATCGTTATGAAGGAATCTTCGACTATGTACTTGTATCTATCTGCCCGATTGCAAAACCTTAGCCGACTTGGACTTCGCAGAGGCATAGACCCTCGTTACAAAATCTTATTGATTCAAATGCAAGATCGTCAGGGTATCTTCCAAGTCTTGACATTTCTTCATTTCAGGCTCATAGCCTATACGTGATCGTTCGGCCTCGACATTAACATCTCCATCCCCCTCTCGCTCCCACCTAAGCCCACTCGTCCAAACCCCATCATCTACCCTTTCCTCATAAGCTATTCCACGCCAGCGGAGTGAAAACACTCAAACCCGCGGCCACCACAACAGTCGCATTCACGCAGCAAGTACGATGCCTAAAAACCGTTCCGTAGATAATGCAGACCATAATAATATTTATATTTGTATTTATGTCAGATCATGAACATGAGGAATGGGTGATCGGCGCCAAGATCCTACGTTGTATACATTAAAGTCTTCGAGAGTGCCTGGGTAAGATGTAGAATAGGTGAGATTGTTATTGGCGAGAAGCTTTGCAAAACGTCATTCGTGCAATTTTCAGTAAAATAAGGGAAAAGGGGCTCCGGCAACAGATTACGATCATATGGATGCCAAATCAGGCTTTGAGACTTCCTCCAATGCGGAGCCAGAGGAATCGAAGGATGCAAATGCAACGACACATGAAAAAGTATATGAGTACCTACCTTACTACGTAAAGAGGTTACAGCAACCATGAGCTAGTCGTTACCATACGCCGATTACGACTAAGGTAAGCCTTCCGAAGGCCGCTAGGACCGGGCTGCCGCAGCGATACTCGAAGTGGAAAGGCCGATCGCGGTTGTGGCGGAGATCAGCCCGACCGGAGAGGGATTCGAGGTTGTACAAGGCTGTGTCAATCTTCAACAATATAAGTAGAGCACTAGCTATGGCGGAGCTGATCCTCCTTGCTCTGAATTTGGCTACTGTGTCATATATAAGGAGCATCATATTCTCTCCTGCAGTCTTTCGCTCCTCTTCCTTGTGACAAAGCTGAAGCCAACGTAAATGCAAACCTGGCATTATGCTTGAATCAAAACATACTGCAGTCAATGCGGGGAAGACAGATGATCTTCCCACCACTTCTAAAGACTCACCTCCGCCTTCCTATGCGGCAAATGATGAGAGCAGCGTCCTCGATATCACCGCTGCCTTCTCCAATCTTGACCTCCAGGCTTCCAGAAAGCCGACAGCCGACCAATGCATAGCCCATCTCAAACTCCTCGAGGCATTCCACCAGCTTCGCGAGGATATTGCCCTCACTGACGGTCTTTTCGGGCTGCAAGATGACTTCGTGCCATCGACAGGAGACGGGCGACAACGTGCGGAGTTGCTGACCAAAATCAGGGAGAAGCGTTGGGCTGTTTACGTCGCTAAAGCTGCCAAACGCTTTCAGGCCTGGTGGGAGCTGATGATCGAGCCAAATGAGCCGATGTTGCGGCAACAGAGTATTCCTATGATCTTTCAGCAAGCCCCTGAAGCTGGTGATTCGATGTCAATCGATCAAGATCACCTGCCTCCTCTTGGTGAGTGACAACCCACCTCATAATTGGCCAGAGCGGTGCTAAACTGTGCAAGATGTCATCATGGTTTGGCATGCTTATCAGCTAAATCCAAGGGACTTTTTCGAGGATTGTCTTCGCTATGGGAAGATGAGGTTTTGGAGAGCAGGCTTGCCTTGGGCTGCCATCAACTCATGCATCAACAACGAAACCTTTGATTTCCACCCAAGTGAAAATGCTGTCAGGTATTATGAAAATGGGACTGGATCCTCGTGGGACAGCTGTCTCGACCCATCCAACGCTCAAATCAAATGTCCCAAATGCAACAAATTCCGTACGACTCCCTGGACGATGTGGAACTCAGAGTCATCTTGGCAAATGGCGACCTATGGAGATAATCTCAAGGGCGAAATTGAAGCGACTGGAATTGCCGACAAGAATTTCTCATTCTCTTGCCCTTGCGGTACCGTGATCAACCATGAGCTCTTGAAAACGCAGAAATTTCGGAAAGACATGGAGGCATTGCGTTTCGACGATATTCCCATGCCCGGAACTCTGCTGGATATCAAAGGTGAGTGAATGTGCTTCAGCATGCTCTAGGCTCTCTACTTATTGATATTTTAATAGGTCTTACGGGGGCGCCCTTCGAAAGAGACGGTATCAAGCAACATCAATCCTTCTTTCCCAATCGCCTCATTTTAGGAGCAGATAGAAGACCTGGTAAACTCTATACCATGCTCGAAGCTACCACCGCCGTAGATCCTCATGGCTACAATCGGTCGATGAGCGATGTCCGCAAAGATATTGAAAGAGCCCTACATGACGGCTCTTACGTCAGAAAGGCCAACCACACCTTTATGCGCAAACTGCTACCGGAAGAAAGGGTTTCGGTTCGCAGAATGATGTCTTGCTATTGGGACAACTCTTCCCCATTCTCTCTTGACCTAGTCGGCGCCGTCATCCGCCAAGGCTCCTTTATCGAGAAAATGCACTCCATAGATTGGATTCACTCGCCCGCAGTGACGTCCACCATGAACCGCCTTCTAGAGAAATACGACCGTTACTTCACACTCTTAGCAGCGAACCCCCGCAACACCGCCGTACCAACCCTCGACGTCGACTTAGCCTGGCACACCCACCAGCTCTCCCCACCATCCTACTACGCCCACTCCATCTTCAAGACCAAAACATTCATCGACCACGACGACAAGATCGAAGCGACAAAACTCTCCACAGCGTTCGAATGGACGAGCAAAACGTACCAAAACATGTTCAACGAACTTTACTCCGAATGCACATGCTGGTACTGCGAAGCCATCCGCGAATCGCACTCGTCCTCGCTTAAACGGATCTTCGACGCCAACTACAACAAATCCATCGACACCCAACTCGACGCCCTCCACCCCGCCTCAGACCCACACTCCGCACCCCACATTAGCGCCCATAGCGCCATCAACGCCGACACGGACGACCATCGCAAAGTGCGCCAGGGCCTGGTACAGGCGAAGCTCGAACGCGATCACGGAAAGGCCGTGCGGCGCGCGCGGAAGAAGGGGAGGGAGGCGCCGATGCGACATGAGTGTGAGTACGCGTATGCGTATGGGTGTCCGATATTTGTGCCGTATTATGCGCCGTATATGGGCGATCTTCCGTGCGTGACGGAGGGGCTGTATGCGGCGAATCCGGGGTGTGCGAGTTTTGCGACGGGGGCGGTGGGGAATTGCTGTAAAGGGGCGTGTGGGGGGGGTGTTGCTGCTGGGGCTTGTGGTGGGGGTGGGGCGGGGGGGTGTGCCGGGGGTACGGCGGGGGGATGCGGTGGTGGTGGAGGTGGAGGTGGTGGTGGTGGAGGTGGGGGTTGTGGAGGAGGCGGTGGTGGTGGTGGTGGATGAGATTGAAGGGGGTTACTTCGTTGTGGGATAGGTGCCTTTTAGATGGATCTGCTGGTCGGATAACGGAGTAGTGACGGGATAACCAATGATAAATTTTCCTATCTATGAGCGAACTAATCGGAACGCTTCCACATGACCAAATCCGTACTTCAGTTCAGTTCGATTCAGTAAAAAAAGTAAACAACTATCCACTCACACACGAACTGCACTACACTACACCGCCCCCCCTCTCGCCCTCGCCTTCTCCACCGTCACCGATTTCGGCGCCCCGCCATGCCTCCCATTGCGCCCCTCGGCCTGCCGCTTCGCCCACACCGCCCTCATCACCTCTCCCTTCTTCGAACGTGTCGCAGGACCTACACTTGCCTCTTGTTCTTTCTTGACGGCGCGTTTTTTGGTTGGTGGTGGTGCGGCGGGGGCGACGCTGGGTTCTTTCTTGACGGCGCGCTTTTTGGGTGGGGGTTGTGCTGTGGTGGCGGAATCTTCGTCGTCGACTTCGGCGGTACGAGCCCGTTTTTTGGTGGTTGTGGTGGTGGTGGTGATGGTGTGGGAAGGGGTGGTGATGGGGGCTGCGGTTGGCGGAGGAGGAGCGTCGAAGATCTTGCGGGGTTGGCGGGTGCGTTTTCCGGTCGTTTGGGCGGGTTGGGGGCCGTTCATGTCGACCAGGAGATCTTTTGGGATGGTGAGGGGGAGGTTGGAGATGGAGGGGGCGGTGGTGGTGGTAGGTTTGGCGGCTTTGGCGGCTTGAGGTGTTTTGGCGCGCGTTGTTTTGGGCTTGGGGGGGTTGGGGATGGTGGGTTTGGGGGGTTGAGGTGTTTTGGAGCGGGTCGTTTGGGGCTTTGGAGGGGCGGAAGCGGTGGGTTTTGGTGGTTGAGGTGTTTTGGAGCGGGTCGTTTTGGGCTTGGGGGGGTTGGAAGCGGTGACTTTTGGGGGTTGAGGTGCCTTGGATGTTGTCGCTTTGGGCTTGGGGGTTCTGGGGATTGGCTGTTTGGCGGGCTGAGGGTAGCTGGCATTGGCTGTTTTGGTGAGCTTGCGTCCCCTAGATGATGTCTCGTGGGTTTTCATGGCGTCGTCATCGGCTTTGTTCCGGCTGCGTTCGTATTCTTCGGGGTCTTGCAGCTGGAGGGCTCTGGGTTCGTCGATTTTGTTGAAGAGGCCGGTGGTGGCGCGGCGGATGTCGCGGTCGTTTTCGAAGTATTCGGTTTGCCATTTGGAGAGAGCGCTGTGAGCGTTCAGGGTGCGGTTGAGGAGTTCGTCGTCGGAGAGGTTCTCGGGATGTTGCAGTGAGGCGATCAGGTCTGCGGCGGTTGGTGTGGGGGGTGGAGTGCCGGCCGGAGGAATTGGGGGAATGCATAGGTGATTGTGCGCTGCGGTGGATGGATAGTATGCCTGCATACCGACCGGGATGATTGGATTGTACGCAGGAGTGGAAGACTTGCATGCCTGCATACTGGTCGTAGGTACAGTAGAGAAGACGAGGTGGCTGTGAGCAGCGCTGGAGGGATGGTATGCCTGCATACTGAGGAGGATTACGAGTGGTGAAAGGGGGTGTATGCTATGAATGCAATTGAAGATCGCAAGGAGCAAGGATGTTCTAGGCCAGCTAGAGATAAGGACAACGAACAGGGTAGTATCCAAGATGAGAAGTAGATGCAGTGACGAAGGTCAGAGTTGTATGTTGTTGAAGGAAAGTTGAAAGATGTTGAAGGGATGGAAACAGAAGAGAGCTCAGGGACCTACTATACGCATTGTGAGAAAAGGGGAGGCTGGTAATTGACCTACATTGTTCAATAGCCTGCTGTTGTGTTGAAAGTGAAGGCATTGAGCCATACTCATCTTGGCCGAGGTTGGTGGTGTTGATTCACTCAATAATCCTATTATCGATTCTCGGCTAACCTGCCACGCTCGGTAAGCTAGTCAGAATATGTGTTAGATCACCCGCTTTTGGTGATAGTTCCAGACAACCCTCGAACAGTCGTCTCGAGACGCAGGGGCCTTGAATACGATCAGCGATTGAAGTCATACTAGCTCTGGAATATTGCCCATTGAATGTAGCCCAGATTCGCATCTCGTCTAACTCAAAGCGAACTCTAGCAATGTCCAAGAAAGAGCGTCTCACCGATGAGGAGCTCTTCGCCCAACTCGAGGGCCTCGGAGAAGATGCTGGAAGCAAGGACGGAGTCCCTTCAAGTGGAGGAGATCAGAAATCGGAGGCAGACTTGTTAGCAGAACTTGAATTGCCTGAGAGACCGAAGTCTTCGGGTAGACCACACACGCCTCGAACTTCGACTCCTGGACTTGCGTCAAAAGGAACTCCCAAGCGGACTGGAACAGCCACACCCACATCGAACGATGGTGCGCGGTCCAGCGAGGAGAGAGCGCAACAACGAAAGTCTGGAGACAGCTCACGGTCATTCCACAACAGTTTCACACCAGCAAGTAGCGGAGAGGGAGACAATGAGCCGGAAAGGTCTACTACCACTGTACCTGAGGCGGTTCAGGAACAAAGTTCGGGAGGAGGATGGTGGGGCAGCGTCTTTTCGACTGCCAGTGCAGCAGTGAAGCAAGCCGAAGCTCTGGCCAAGGAGATCAGGCAGAATGAGGAAGCTCAGCGGTGGGCAGAGCAAGTCAGGGGGAATGTGGGAGCTTTACGCGGCTTAGGTATGGTTTTCAACTCTGTTCTCTATCGATATAGTAGTTCTGATCTGTTACATAGGCGGCGAACTTCGCTCACGCGCACTCCCAACCTTTACCGGTATCCTCCACACCCTAGCTCCACCGATATCCTCTCACGAACGTCTTCAAATCCACATCACGCATGACATTGTTGGCTACCCCTCTCTAGATCCTCTCATCTACTCCACATTCTCTCGCGTCATGGCTCAAGTCGAAGGCGGTGATCTCATGGTCATTCAGCGCGGCCAAGAATCGACACAAAAGCGCGGCTCAGATGAAGGCTATACAGGTGCAAGCAGTAGCGGGTGGAGTGACGGGCCGTGGTGGAGACAACATACAGAAGCTAGGAACCTTGGAGCTGTAAAGGGCCTTGTTGAGGGCACCAAGCTCTCGAAAGTCAGCGCAGAATCATACTCAAATGATTACTTTGCGACTCATGGCGGCCTGGAGGAAGCAGCCAAACAAGCCACCGAAGTTCTGAGCGAGACCAACCCCGTCCGCAGCAGCGATATCTTCCTAGCCATCCAAGCGATTAGCCAGACTGAGCCGAAAGATCTCTTTGGCGATTCAGCTTCCGAGCAGCAGAAGAGTGAGGGCGTCGTTGATCCAGAAGAAAACGACGAATTGATCTGCTTCGCGATATATCTGCACGACCCTATCCACGGCATCACTTTCCACACAGTCACGCAATCCCTTCCTGAAAAGTGGATCCAATGGCTCGACGCATCAGCAACGTCCGGCTCCGCGGACTCGAGCTTACCGGACGAAATCGCTGAGATCGTGAATACTGGCGGTGTGGATCCGAGAGAGTGGGTGGCTGATTGGGTAGAAGAGTTGCTCTCACTTGGTGTGGGTGTTGTGGCGCAACGGTATGTAGCGAGGCGAATGGGTGTGGGCCAAGGAGGTATGGGTCGCGGGAAAGCGAGGCAAGAGGCTCTAGAATCGGGTGGCGGAGAGGCTGCGAGGGCGGTGTGAGCGTGTCAGCAGCCATCGAGGTTTTCAGTGGCGTTTGGAGCAGAGGCGTGATGGATCTCCTTAGGGAGCAGTATTGCAGGTTATGATCGTTTTATGTACCAGTACTTGTACACCGCAGGGGTATCATATCAAGCACATCGCTTCCCATTTTCCGAACCAAATCCACAGCCATGCAGTACGTAGTCATCATATTCATCATTCGCAGCATTTGTCCTAACCCCATCACCACCCCATCCACCTCATTTCCCACCCTTCCCCTTTCCCTTTCCCCTCTCCTTCTTTCCTTCCCCCTCCCCCTCCCCACCCCTCTTCTTCCCCCCCTCCAACATCTCCAAATGTCCCACCCTCTCCGCCAACGTCCGCTCCGTCTTGCCCGTCAAACCGGCCGTATATTTCTGCTCACACGCATGCCTGTCAGTCAATTTACCCCTCCCACCACATTTCCATCACATAATAAATCATATCATGACAGCATATAGCAAAGAAGGGGGTATAAGAAGCATAGAGCAGGCATACTTTCGTAATTCCATTCTGCTTCACGAGCGTTTTCTTCTTGGGCGCTATTGTTCTTTGGCCCTTTTTGGGGTTTGTGGTGCGGCGTGATGATGGGGCGGTGGGTTTGCGGGGTTTAAGAGTGCCTTGTGCCATTGTTTGGGGGTGGGTGGAGGTGGAGATGGAGATGGAGGGGAGAGGTGGAGGTGTGGATTGCCCTACTAGTAGAATAATACTCGATGTGGCCACTAACCCCAAAGGGCTAAACCACTATTCGAACTCATTCGCGCCAAGAGTTGAATATATGTACGGATTATATCCTATCAATCATCATGCCTCATCGAGAATTTCTTGGTGTATAGAAGCAGTCGGTTTGAATGTCCAGCTGAGAAAGCTGCCGATGTGAGCAAAATTGACAGGATCATGCCTCAACCTTGTGAGGCTCTGAACAATGACATCTTCTTGGAGTTGTTTGACATAGTAGGAAACACTTAGGCTCATCGAGTCTCTAATCTACCCCAAAGCTAACAAATTTGTGTCAGCTACAGAAAACATCGCCAAGGTCTTTACTCAATGTTGCGTTGACTTGCAAGACCTTGTATAGCTTGTCACTGCGGTTTATCTACCGCAGTATCAGCTTCACCTTCAATCGCAACCGACGTGATATCAACGGAGTTTTAATCAAGCGGTTACTGACCGACAGCGATTTGTGTGCCAAGGTCCGGGAAGTTGAGGTCCTGTGGGCTCCTAATGCTAAGCTCCAGCCGGGAGAAGGTAGCAAAGCGGACCTTAAGCGCCTTGGGCAAGCGCTTCCTAGGATGGTTTGGCTGAATGCATTCGTCTGGGACGCGCAGTACTCTATTATTCCATACCTTCTGGATATCCTCCGACTCCATCTTCCACAGTGCAAGTTGTACGCTTTTCACCCACCAAGTCAGGATTCCGCACATACGCTGCCCCGCCTACGTGGCTTTCCCGGTCTTTTCTCTCTAGATGTGGCCCTTGTGGCCGGGCAATACGCAGCTTGTCATGAAATTGGAGAGCTACTGAACTCCACTCCATTGACAGACCTTGCTATTGACACATCTGACCACTTCTTCAATCGGACGGAACCAATGCTCGCACCTCTCCGACTGAGATCTCTAGAGATGTATAGCCTCCAACACTCGTGGTGTCCTAATATTTCGTGGTCAATGCTAGAAAGGCTATCAATGGACAACATCTTTTGGCTTCCAAGAATTGCTTCGCAGCTCACAAACCTCAAATCACTTCATCTTGACATTGGTAGACATTACGAATATGATTTCTTGATCAGCTTTTTGCGCACTTGTGGGAGACTCGAGGTCCTTGATCTGACCGGGTACACGCAGCATGTAGAAATCGAAGAGTCACTGTGGCGACACCTTGGAAAGACACTCGTGAAGCTTCGATTCCGCGAGAAGAGGACGTTCGTGGATCGACATCAAACACCGAACGCGATGAAGGGGTTGTTAACGATAGCAAGGGAATGTCCCAAATTACGTAGCTTGGGACTTGAGATTGAAGACAACAGGGCTTGGGCAAGGATTCTCTGTGTATTACGTTCTCCAACTGCAAGCTAACAGACCTTACAGCCGAAGGAGGTGATTGATATCATTGCAAGCGCCTTTTGGTATGTCGTTCACTTGGAGTTCAAGGTTTCAGCACTGATCACACTCAACAATGTCGCGGACTTATGGACACAAATGTGGCACAGTGTTCAGACTTCGAGAATAAGAATGTCACATGATGTTACTCTCCCTCGTTTGCGCTCGCTGGATGTGATGGGAGACGATCAGCCCAGCTTCACTGCCGACCTGGCTGAGCGCGACGATGAGGCGTGTAAAGGTGCCGTCATTGTTAGGTGTGTAGAACTGGAAGCGCTTAAATCTAGATTGTCATCCTCTGGACCATTGTGGAACGCGGAGCAAGAGAAGATCCTTGCGGCTATGACCGAAAGAGCGGAGACTGGGACGCAGACCAGACCAGCCGCGACCATGGATACGGAGATGATGCGACCCCTGGCTTTTTGGGATCGGCAGGATGTGAATCGGTTCTACCGGAAACGGTAGCCAGGCTTGCAGGATGCTTTGTCGCCGTTGGATGCAGACATGTTCTATAATCGTTCACATGGCGAAAAGAACGACCGATACGCTCTATCATGGTGATAGGTCATGTTCGCGGTACGCCTTCCGACCGTCATGGCTGGAAGAACAAATCGCCATAGCTGTCCAGTGGATCTAAACAGACTGGCGAAGCCCCGTAGTGGTAGGGAGCCATAACATTGTGGATCTGTGCTGGGAGCGTGTGTTCGCCCAAATGAGCAGGCTTCTGACGCGATGCCGGTATCTTGATCAAGCCTATGAAACCCACTTGCTGTGGGCTTTAGCCTGCACAAGGCGGTTATACCATCGATAACGGAATTCGAAACATCGCTGCCGACGAATCACGACCATGTGCGCATAATGCGCCAAAGGACGACCTCCTCGCCAGTCGGAAACCACCCATGGGGGCGTAGGAGAACATCCCAGTGGCCAGTATTGCCATCAGAGCACTGTCCTTCAGAGTATGGGAGATGAATCGAGTTGATTTGTCTACACAAACAGTATGCATTCTTCCATCATCCTATCGTCACTATCAATCTGTTCAATTTTGTTCCTCACAACCACTTGCTTTCCGAAGACGCAGTCACATCCATCAAGAAACCACAATGCCGCTCCCATTCTTGAAGCGACCAATGAAGTCAACAGCATCGAAGTTCCTCCAACATCCTACGACCAACCCCCAAACACACCCAACCCACCAACAAACCCCCTCTCCATCCGCTCCGCCAACACCACCAACCCCACCCTCCAGGGCCGAAGAACCCACATAGCCTACCTCGACTTCTCCTTCCTCATCTGGTCCGACGCCCACACCCACCTGCTCAAAACCATGACCGCCTCCTTCCGCGCCGCCGCCACCAGCGCCGCCAACGACTTCGCGCTCGGCGTCAAAACCGGCGCCGAAGCCGGAGTGCTGTTCTTCAGCTACGGCGCCTTCGTCCTGATGATCTACTACGTCAACAAGAACTACCTGATCGATGCGATCTTGGAGGCCTTTGCATCTGTGCTGGAGGCGATGTATCCGGTGACGTACTCGTTGGTGTGGTGTGGGTTGGTGACGTTCATCTGTTACCTTGATGGGAATTTTGATGGGAAACACAGGGTGCAGGGTTTGCCGGAGATGGAATGGTAGTAGGTTTTTTTTCTCTTATTTGGTAATTATAATTGATTCTCTGGTAAACCGAAAATGTGGGCATTCGTTCAGAGACTTTCTCCTTCCTCAACGAGGCAGTATATGAGTCCCCGTCCATCTTGAGCGAACGTGGACGACGACCGCGGTATGGGTACGGTATGAAATCTATAGTATATCGACCACAAGTAGTCTGGACCACCCGTCGACTTGCTACCTACCTTACCCAGCTGTACTCCCCCGATAGTACATACTGCAATATTGCCACTAAAACCACCACGACAGCCCGTACGATCCAAATCCCGGATATGAGCAGCTACACCATTGACAACAGAATCCCGTCAGAAGAGGCGGCGGTCTACTCAACATCTTCGGAGGAGCCCTCAGAGTTCTGTAGAAGTAGAAAAAAGAACGATCATATTCCTCCTAGCATAGTTCTCAAGTACCAAACCCGCTTTCAGCACGTGTCTATCTGTCTGTCTGTCTGTCTGTCTATCAAAAATACAGTAATGTACTAGATAGAGAGAGGCTTTCTACACCTGGAACCTGATACATATGTACAAGACTACGAGGCATGGGAACGGATATGGATACCTCAATCACAGAAAAGAGACACACGCATATGCCAGGAATCATAGATATCTCTCAACCATCACCCATACTGTACGGAAACTCCACCAGCCCGTCCAACATCCAATTCAGCGGGTCGAAAACTTCATAGTTCGATTCGCCAAAGCCATCGTGCGTGATGACGTCGCCGAGGATATGGGAAGGCGCGACGCTATGGTCTGCCACGGACGTCGCGGAGCTTTCGATGGCCGCGTCCGGATTCGTCGGGTTCTTGACGGCGGCTGTTGAGTTTCATTAAATTAGCATAGATCCTTGAGAATGAGTGCTGGACGGGAGGCATGCATACTGTCAAGATTCCCTCGGCCCTGAGCCTGAAACTCCTCTCTCCATCTCCATACAGAGTCGAAGACGAGACTCATGCTCATTCGACACTTCACTTTCAATTGCAAGGAGCTGTCCGTGTGCTCGCTCCCATCATGAGGCTTCCGGGACCCAGCTCCGCTGCTCCGCCACAACTGGGCCAGCACCTCGGCAAGCCGGCTGGGAAGATCGTTAGTTTGTACGCTAATCAACCTGATGGCGCTGATGGCATCGGTGAACAATCTTCTGCCGTATTCGAAATCGATGTCGTTTGAGAAGAAGCTGTTGAGGAGTTTGAGGAGGGCGAAGCCGGCGGCTATGATCATTTGTAGGATGTAGTTTGTGGTGTAGATGAGGATTTTGCCGACGGCGGTATCGAGATTGAGGGCCGTTTCTAGGAAGGAGGTTGTTGCTAGCCAGAGGCGGAGGAGGTTGTCGGTGTAATCCTTGGAGGTGGGGGAGTCGAAGAAGGCGGAGAGACGGAAGTGGAGACCGGCTGCGCGGAGGTACAATGTTGAGATGGCTGCGACGCTGGTTAGTCTACCTATCATTCCAGACTCGATACGTGAAAAGGGAAGGCCATGAGTGATAAAGTAATGGCAGATCAAATCATAGACGTGGGGTGAACATGTCTTAGGTACGTACGTGACGTGTCGTAATGCTCGATTGTCTGTTCCAGCTCTTCGTAATCCCTCGAGAGAAACCTGATCAGGACGGACCGCTCATTGCCCTTCACCAAGCCTACTGGATCGGAGTGATTGCTAAACAAAGTCTTCGTCACTCTGTTGCTGAATTTCTCGATCAGTAATCTCCTTTCGGTTTCGGGAGGAAGCCTGAAGCCGCTATCGTTGGTAGCCGTTTGGGAAAGGGTCCAGTCATAGAACGTCGACGACGGTTGGCCATAGCCTGTGGCGACTCTACTAACGATCAGTATATGGCCGACTTATCAGGTGAAATCTCGTACCGTTGAGCCGTAGCATTGGCCGCAGCCCAGGTTCTAACCCGATCCTTCAACTCCTCCTCCATCAGCTCTACCTTGAACTTGGTGAAGTCCTGAGTATGTGAGGGCCTGTGCAGCCCAAGCTGCAATGCGATCTGCATCATCAATCCCGACAGCATGAAAGTTGGGTCTGATGAGGTGCTGTCGATAGGAAGCGGCCACGTGCAAAGGATGCATAAGGATTTCACGACGATGTAGTTCTGCGGTATCTCTGCCATAGTCTTCCACAGTAGCTCGGATAGTGGGCCTGCAAGATCTTTCAAAAGGGAAGGCTGAAGGCGCCGTGCTGCTACACTGACCATGATCCAGAAGCGTAGAGGTGACATGTCATAATAGTAATCCGGAGACTTTTCTGGGTCGAGCAACGGAAGGAAGGGATGGTAGAAGGTGAAGTAACTGGCACGCATTGTCAAGGATGTCCAACCTGTAGCAGAGCATGCTCACATACTGTTGGAACAAATCTTGGACTTGGTCATGAGTCAGAGCAACGTTCCCGATCTGTCGACTTGGTCCAGGCTGTCCATTTGGGCTTCGCCTGTATGGTCCGCCTTCTGAGCCATATCGCATGTCCATCAGACCGGCTATAGCTTCTTCTGACCCCATGAACTGGTCCATGTGCGGAGGTAGGTGTTGGGGGAGGGTGGAGAGCGTAGGACTCGTGGATGCACTCGACGATGGCTTTATCAGAGGAGCCGCGGTGGTGGTTGGAGACGACTGTTGACTGGCTAGCTGCCTCCGAAGGTCAACGATCTCTCTTTCCATCTCGGCATTCTTGCTACGTTTTCCCACTCTTTTGAAGTTGGACTCGATCTTGCAGTTGAGTCGGAGGCGCTGGCATCTCTCGCAAGGCACGTAGGTAGGCTCTGTCACAACATCACACCGAAGCTGATCAGGTTCCAATCAGCATGACATTTCACCAGAGAAGTGCAGCGGATGGCCCGACTTTCTGTTGCCGACATTCGTTGCACGCCCGCTTCACACCCGGCTGCCTTCTCTTGTCTTTGTTGGTATCGCGTCCATCATCGGCGCTACCAGGCGAGGAGTCTGCATTGCGAACTCTTCGCTTCCTGCCTTTGGTACTCGTGGGACTGGTCAAGGCGGTACTCGTGGAAGTGTCGCCCACGCTTCCACCACTGCTGAGAGTGCGACCCAGGGAAGCAGTGGGGAGCGCACTCATTGGTACCTTCCTGAACCTTAGTGCTCCATGCGAAATCGCTCCGAAGTCGGGGAAAGGGGGGTCGCAGACTTTGAGGGGCACGAGGGGCACATGGTGGGGACGAGCATGACTCAGTACCTTAACTTAATTCTGAAACTACGGTAAAGTACTTTACTTATTCTAGAAGTACTTTACTTGGAGCTAGAATAGTTCTGGGCTAGAGGTCTTGGCGTAGACCTCACTTTCTATTGTCACCATGTTCATCTACACCATCTGCACTGTATCAAGACCGCCCGATTGAAAGTTCACTCGCCCGAATGTGTTGAGAAGCTGTCATTAATCAAATGGACAAGTAGTAAGACTCTCTTTCAGTCCCATCATGTGGGAGGCCGTTCACGTTGTACCGATTGATGGCTGAAAAAGCCGAGGGGTTGAGCATGTGGACGGCGTTCGGAAGCTCACTCAGCTATGGAGAGCATACGCTACTCACAACAAATTATCTCCCGCATGCCCCATATCCTTGATCATTCGTCAGGGCAACGATACAATGCCAGTGAGATAAAGATGAATACTAGCTCCTTGTCCGCGAGTGAATGCCAAGGCAATACTAAATCGTAACTAATCCTGATTAGAGCTAGTCAACGAGCCACCTTGGGGCCGAGCTGCTGCTTTGGCATCGAGCAACACGATCAGTCAACCTCCTCGTTTGCCTCAGCGGACTAGCAATGGAATCAGATCGTCCTGAGTCGCAAAGCAAGCTATTCAAAGGATGCTTGACCCCGTCACGGCAGAACGGCAACTCCCGGCCGTCATACTCATCACCAACAAGCCCGTCCACATGTCTCTCGAGGAAGAGAGAACGCTCTACGACTCCACCGCAAGGTAACGGGCTCTTGTACCACCTTCCTCAGAGATCTACGTCTGATGCTGTCAAGTACAAGTCTTCTCGTCGGGCAAAGCCCCACAGCCGTTCCTCAACCCAGCTGTTCTGGACCGGAAGCGCAAGGATTACGATGCCCGCAAGAAGGTTGAAAACCAGAGTAGACGAGCTCAGACATAATTTTCGATAGGTTAATCGAACCCGACGTGACAATATTTGATGGCGTATGCTTAGACACACGTCTATGATGCCGCGCAACTCATACGGCAGATGACGTCGGATCTATTGATCGGAACCACACTGCCCAGTTAGATGTGATTGTCTCTTCCAGACCAAAGCATTGATAGTCAGTAGTCATTTTGTGGTATTGTTGATGACGTAGAGTTACATATTCCTGGGATTCATGCAACGCCCAAGATCAAGGGCAATTGACCAGGATCCCGATGATACTGACTTACGGGGTCGAACCTGGAATCTCTTGATTCGTAGTCAAGCGCCTTGCCATTGGTGGGGAAACGCAGATAAGGTGTTTTCATAAAACGTCACTAACATATAATATGTTCAATGTGAGCGTCTTTCCGGCGACAAGCGCGTAAATTGTTACGATACACGCGTTTTCAGGACCCTTGAGATGAAGCCTCATCATGTCAATTAGGTACACTGCCACACTGCCTTAATTTCCTTTGATCCTTCAGCCTTGTCCCAAGCGCTCTTTCATTTTATAATTTCTTTATCAGAATGTCTCACTGTCTCCAAAGTAACCGAAGCCCATTTTATCAGCAGCATGCGCGAGGAGACTCTGTTTGGACATTGGCAGAAGCACTCTCATTCAGTACAATAATTTCGCAACGATGATCTCGACTGTCCTTTCCATCTTGTCGGTCGTCGCCCTTGGCGCAACCCAGTCTTCCACCGTTTCTCTGTTTCCATTCATCGATCGGCAAAGCCTTGTTGCGTCAATCGCTGGATCGGTAAGATATGTTCCAATATACGCATATCACTCGAGGCATGGGACTGATTACAGATCGCCAGGACTCTACAGCAACTTCCTACGTAGTCACTTGTGCCAGCCCAACAGCCTCCTCAACGGCAGCAGCTGCTAGCGCTAGTTCAATAAGCTTGGAAAACTTTCCGTACACTGTTGATTCAAGCGACTGCGGCCTCAGCAGTGCCGTTACAATCGTTCAAGGTCCATCGACTGTGCACTTCGCAATGGCAATCGGAGATGTGTAAGCTCCCCAATTTTGGGACTTTTGACAAAGCAGAATTTGACACCATCACAGTGGCACAGAGTCCCTCAACTGCCAGCTCATGGGAACTACCCAAGCTATTTGCATCGCAGCAGCATCAGGCTCTGCCCTAACCGCAGGCAGCGACTCGGTCCCCGCATTGGCTACAGACACACTGTCGGCTTCGGAATATTCATTCATACCGGTTGTGATCACTGCAGGCTTTACAAATGCACAGCAAACCAGCAGTAGCAGCATGCTCCCAACTGGCAGTGCCACTGCGCCGAGAACTTCATCGGCGGGTCCTAGCCCTACGTCAGGCACACAGACAAGATCTACTACGTCTGGGGCAACAACTGGGACATCCAGTACTGCGAAGACACAAAGCACCAATGTGGCAATGCAGAGAGCTCCGTTCTTTGGGGCCGGTGTTGTGGGTGCCTTTGGTGTGGCTGTAGCAGGAGCAATGCTGTAAGAGCTGAGGGCAGGGGGAAGGGATCTAATCATCATAAGACCACTGCATTAGCGATGGCGCACCCTTTCCTTTCAACATTGTACCATCACGTTCAGACCATATCGAGAGAATGTAATTGCATCGAACGTCCGTCTCATGCGCATATCACAAAGTGACTCGGTAACCCTGCTTGTAAATGCAGCAGGTATCGTTATGTGCAGGAGTACATTCATGAGGCACTAGAACTATGTTCTGCACTGTCTGCTCGTCTGACGGCTCTAATTCGCTGATGCGATACGGCGGCACACTTCGCCACCCTCTTAGGCGGTTGTAAGACATCATCGACACCCAGTCGTTTCGACCTCGACTGCCTGCATTCTTCGCGACTCCGCCTCGTTGCATCTCGGGTTATTTCAATGTAATAGATATTCTGTCTGACTGTAGTCTGAATAGAATATCTGCAGATCAGCAAGGGTAGCGGTAGATAGCAGGGCTAAAGGGGCTAGAACTAGTAGTATTCTAGTAGAGCGGGAAAGCGTCGCAATCATTGGAGCTTCTCTAATCTTTACATAGGCAATTCGTTATCCCAAGACAGATGTCAACGGTCATCTTCTCACTATTCACAGGACGCGCAAGTACGGTCAAATCACGCACCTCAATCCTCACAGCAGGTGGTCAGCAGCGCGCTCATCAATCTGCAACGTCCCGAAGGCCACAGCTTTTGGCGCAAGGCATCTGCGCTCGATCAGTGCGACCCACCCCAGCTAAGGACTGGAGGACGGGGCTAGTGCATGAATGAATGTACCCAAACAGCCTATCAACTGAACTTTGGAAGAAGCCCGACCGAGCGTTGCCTTTCGAGCTCGCCTAGACATCATCCCATTCCACACTCTCGGTCACAACGGATCGTGGTCATTCATCATTCTGCCCATCAGTCTACGAATTATCCACAAAATATTTGGGCGCTCTCCGGTCTTCTGCTGGATTTAATACTACACATCGCGCCGAATTATGAATCTAGACCGCATGGCACGATGCCGCTCTTCAGCAATGCTTTGAGAGATCAAGAGTAGTCTTTTCAATGCTGGAATACATCAGATTGAGACAGGATGCCCGGTAGATCGTTGGAACCACCCACGGATGAGACTTCCACAGTCCTCTTCGGGTCGCTTAAGGGCCATAAGGCTCTTCCACGAAGAAAACATGTGGTAGTCGAACCAACGCCCACGCGACAGGGCGTAAAGGAACACGTTCGCAGTAGAAGCGACCGAATTACATACAGCTCAGCTGATCGTATCAAGTCATGGATTCCAGATCCATCACCCATCCATGTCATTCCAGTCGTTGGCGTTCCCTTGCCCACCCCGATCAATTTTAGGGATGATTTCCAGAGCTGGATTGATGACGCAGCTTTAAGACGGGGCAAGTTCGCAAAGGGTAAGGCATGCGATAGCTCGGGCACCATATTCAGGGTTCAGCAAAGCCTGCCAATGCCAGAAACCACCCCGCCGAGAAAGATACATCGAGCTCAAGCCGTCGCTTCGTTTTCTTCATATCGTACGTTAAGCGAGAGTCGGACGGAGTCCTTCAAGACCGCTCGAGAAAATCAATTGTCGGACGACGACGACAAGCCGTCACGTTCACCCGTATTACAATCATCGCGGCCGAAGCGGTTGCCGACAGCTGAACATGATACGCATAAGGATGTGGGACTCGGTTTAGGATTGGAGTCCGAGGACGAGGAGGCTACGCCAGGACAGACTACACCTAGGCGCTCGCCGTCAACACAACACTTCTCCGCTTTTGATGGGGCGTGGGATGCCGATATGGAGGATTCGAAGAAGGATGAGGTTCTGACAGACCCTGTGAAGCCTGCCCCCTTCGCGACAGGCCACAGGCCCCTACGAAGAACATCAGAGCCGGTATCAGACTCTCCCACTTTGGGAAAAGAGCTAGAGGCATCAATAAAGAAGAGTCTTAGCCTAAGACAGAGGGTGGAACAGAGCCGGCACAGCCCACGTAAAGCGTCAACGGAAAAGTTCGCCGAGCAGATAAAGTGGCCTCTCAAAGACAATGACTTCAGTTTGGATAGCGAGGTTCGGGACCTTGATACCAAGCGATTATCCCAGGTCTCTACTACGTCTACTATAGTATCGGCGATGGTCATCAACTCACTACCTCAACGACGACAGACCTTACGCCGAACGAGCAAGATGCTGGATCTAGCCACTCCGCCTTCTAATCGTAACTCCCTTATTTCAAACGATCATTCGCTTCGACGGCGATTGCACAGAAGCGGAAGCCCAGATCAAGAACTGCGGAAAAGCTTTGCGTCTGATAGTTTAGACAGCTTTGTACCCAGCGAAGCCAGATCACGGCAAGACCTTGCTCCGATCATCCCTCAACGCAGATCCTCCCTTCAATCTTCCGCATCAGGCAGCAAACCCCTTTCGAATCCATTCTCACTTGCTTCGCGACAGCTGTCATCAAGACCAACGACGGCTCCAGAAGATACTGTTGGTTACTTTGACATACCACGTCCTCGCGATCGCCGAACAATGTCCGTTGTGGTCCATGCAGTAACACCGGTGAACTATGTCGGGAATAGTACGGAGACGAAGCCAATATCAAATATCGGCGATTCGTCGCCGCCGTCTGTACCGACGAGTACAGAGGAGCCGTCCACCACCACTTCTGCGACAACGGCAGGCCTCGACGCTGTCTATGCTCCAGCCACCCCTATCACTCGGCCTGATCCCCCGCATCATTCCAGCGATGGCCAGGAAGCTCGGACCCCAAGCATAGATCGTTTACGCACAGGTGACTGGTCGGCGATGCGCCCACGGTCCACCATGGTGACTCCATTTTCGCTTCGCTCCGCTCATTCATCAACTCCAGGAACGTTAGAAGTGAGCGAAGCAACAGCTATTAGTATATATCCCCACACTAATAAGTCCATCCTCGTTATCCAGCAGATGGCGAGCGGAAGGGGCTCCGTGCCCGAGGAACGCTCAGCCATCATCACTGGAGAAGCCAACATCGCGCTCCCAGGGCCCTTGAGCTATCATGAGTCGCCCCTTGAACCACCAAGGGAGACCCTAATTTCTCCGCTCCAAAATCCACGAGATCCACCGCAGCCACCAGACTTGAGAATAATCGCACCCACCCCGGCAAATGGTCCTCCGTCTCCAGAGAAGTCAAGTACCACAACTGGAATACCGGCCAGAAAGAGCCGCTTCAGTGCTCCGGTATCAAGTCTCAAACGTACATTCTCCGCTCGTCGACCTCGGTCACAATCGCTAGTTGCACCTTTCACTCGTACATTTTCCCTCCGTGGCACGGCTGGTACACCACGGCGAAAGAGTCCAATTGCGGACGGACCGGATGTGAAATTGCATCCCTTCTGGCGCCCTCGAGCATACGATGATGGGAGCGACAGTGACAGCGAATTTGGGAATACAGGCTACCTCAACGGCAGTCGAGTGCAACCGCAAGCTCGTGTGGAAGCACCGCCAGGCAGGACCATGTCCTTGACGCGCAGACTAAGCAACTCTATACGTTATCCACACCATGCTCGAAGGCAGCGACCTTCATCCATGACCATGGCATCGGATTCTGATTATCCTTATGAGCTCGGTCGTCCTCATGTCTGGGAGGAAGACGGGAGGAGGAACGAAGAGATGGGCGCACACGGCTATCAAGTACAGTTTGTTGGCTTTCGAGGCGTGGCACGTTTATTGGAGAAAAGAAGGAAAGCAAAGGAGGAGGGTGAGAGGGAGAAGAGAAGGCAGTGGCTGCGAGAGAAGATCGGTCCAGTAGGGAATGGAAGTGCTGGGCAGGACTAGGTGTTGGTGACGACGGATAACGAGGTCCAAGGAAGGAGTAACAAGGATGGCACAATGATATGACAGCGTTAGAGACGCAAAGACATTGACGAATCTTATGCGATACGGCAGGGACGAAACGATCAGGACGGAGGCAGGTACTGGATATGGCACTTTGTATTGAATTGGGATTTCATTTGATTATGTGGTATATACTGGATATAATATTCACCTCCCTTTGAGATTCGAGGTCCGCTCCATACAGTATCTAGAATTGCGAGCGAGTATCTCGATCAGATCGCTTACACAATCCATGGCGTGTAGATTGTGTGTTTGATGTGTCCAATTGGATTGATGATAAACAGGACAAGGATGGGGTTGGGGATTGCCGTGGAAGGGTTCATCATTATGATGCTGTCTGCGTCATCGCGCATCAAGCACAAGCCGTCTGGGACAAAGACCCTGGCAAACGCCGCGCTGCAGCCTTCTCGAAGAATCTTTGGACCGTACTACGACCAAGATCTCACGTCAATCGTCTGTGGATTGGATTGGATTTGAAATCCCGTAGTTGAACATTAAGAGCCAAATATAAAGAAGACCTCGCTCCTGCCTTGTGTCACCAAATTACAAGTGATAAGGTAGAATATAGTTCTATTGCCAAGCGGCAAGTCCAACCGAACCCTGGCCCTGTTCATTTCAAAGGCAGATCCCTCGTCATTTCTCAATCCACCATCTAGAAACATCAACGATCACCTTCATGACCGTCCATCTCTCCTTTGGCATGCGAAGATTACTGCATCCAACCCACCAGGCAGAGGAGACGACTTGATATATTAGACAGCTTCTGCCCTTGTCGCCGTGGGCCTCAGATCCACGTCGGAAGTGCCCCCCCCCCAACCCACCCCACCAGGCAGAGGAGACGACTTGATATATTAGACAGCTTCTGCCCTTGTCGCCGTGGGCCTCAGATCCACGTCGGAAGTGCCCCCCCCCCAACCCACCCCACCAGTCTAGGAGCACCGTCAACCCTCTTACACCTGGCATATCCTACTTTCAATCATGTCTACAATACAGAACCTCAAGAATTTCATCCGACATGGCAAGCAAGCTCGACAAGCTGCCGACCCCACTACAAGTACATCACCAGTGCATGCCCAACAACAGCGATATGCCCCTCCTCCACCCAACGCACAATACGCCCTGAGCGATCCCAATGTGCTGGATCATAAACCACTACCACAAGCCCATATTGCCGGAGGTGACTATTCGGCTGCAAATGTTGGTCATCGCAATGTGGCTGCTCAAGCAGGCAACGCTGCGGCCAAGGCTGCTGGGGACAAGCAGAGAATGGACGGTGGTGGATCAGTCGAGCGTGGTAACGACATGGACCCATCTGTCATTGAGAGAATTGTCGCAGAAGAGAGGGAGAGCCAAGGCAAGCTGCCGAAATATCCCGGACTGGAGAGATGGAGTCTGTTAGAGAAGATGGGCGACGGTGCATTCAGCAATGTTTACCGTGCTAGAGAAGCCAATGGCTCTGGACCTGAAGTTGCTATTAAGGTTGTCCGCAAATTCGAAATGAACTCCACACAGGTATGTTCACGCTAAGCGAACGGAGCGAGACCCTTTCATTATCATACACTGCATTATCATGGAATGTATCCCAAGTCGTGCCACCCCTTGGTGGTTTTCGACGCCTGGCCAACATTAGTGGGTGCAATAGGGCGACAACCACCTTCATCCGGATTTCAAGAAACAGCCCAAGGTTGTGGAGGTGCGCAAGACTTCCTTCCAGGCCATGTGCTGCCATGCCCTTCCGTATCCGTGACTTGATCCTGTCCCGCGACTGACCGCTGACTTGCCTATTCTCTTTGCAGAGAGCCAACATCCTTAAAGAAGTTCAAATCATGCGGCAGTTAGACCATCCCAATATTGTCAAGCTTATCGACTTCTCCGAATCTCGCCAATACTACTATATCGTCCTCGAGCTTTGCCCTGGGGGCGAGCTCTTCCATCAGATTGTTAGATTGACATATTTTAGCGAAGACTTGAGTCGCCACGTCATCGTGCAGGTCGCGGAAGCTTTAGAATATTTACACGAGACTGCTGGAGTGGTTCATCGGTACATCGACAGTCAAGCCTACTACGAAAGTCCTGCTAACTTCGACCAGTGATATCAAGCCAGAGAACCTACTTTTTTACCCATCAACATTCATTCCAACGAGACACCCAAAGCCCCGATCAGCCGAGGACGAAGATAAGGAAGACGAAGGAGAGTTCATCAAAGGAGCTGGAGCTGGAGGTATCGGAACGATCAAGATCGCTGATTTCGGGCTGTCGAAGGTCATCTGGGACTCCCAAACGATGACGCCTTGCGGTACAGTCGGATACACAGCACCGGAGATTGTTAAGGACGAGCGATACTCCAAGAGCGTCGATATGTGGGCACTGGGTTGCGTGCTATATACCTTGCTATGTGGTTTCCCGCCCTTTTATGACGAGAGCATTCAAGTTCTCACGGAGAAAGTGGCGCGCGGACAATATACCTTCCTCTCGCCGTGGTGGGATGACATATCAAAGCCCGCGCAGGATCTTGTGTCACATCTGCTCACGGTGGATCCCGAAAGACGCTACACTATACAACAATTTCTCAACCACCCTTGGATTCAGGAAAGCAGAGAAGAGACATATGCTGCAGCCGATGCGCCACCTCTTGCGACGCCTTTGTACACTCGTCAGAAAGAGTACGGATTCGGCAATCAGAAGCACCTCGGCCCAAGCGCCTCTGAACCTCTTTCGGCTCAATATCTTGAAACGCCAGGCGGAAATCAGCGTCGTGTGGACTTCCGCTCACCTGGTGCTGTCAATTTACGTGAAGTATTTGACGTTTCATACGCCGTCCACCGCCAGGAAGAAGAGGGGAAACGACGTAAGAACTTCCCTCAAGGTTATCGTGGTGCAGCTGGTATGAATGGGCTCAATCCCCTCAACGAAGACGATGACGATTACGATGACCTAGAGGACGAGCTTCCTCCCAATGCTCTAGGTAACAATCCACCGTCCAAGCTGCCTAAACCACAAGGTGGCGCCGCGGATGTAAGTGGTGTGGAACAGAAAATGCGGCAGACGAATCTTGGCAACCCGAGCGCGGCTGCACAAGCCAGACAGGCGGCGGCACCTAAACAGGCAGGGTACGGTCAGCATAGTCCCGCCGTTGCCGCCGCAGCGAAGCAGCAGGTCAGGAAGAACAGAGGGGCGTTCGAGCTGACGCTGGACAATTCGACGCTGTTGGGAAGGAGGAACAAAGCGCAAGATCCGAGTAAATTGCGAGAGCAGATTGTGCAATAGAGCTTGGCCCGTTGGGGGCGTTCAGGCCCGTTTAGAGATAACTAAAAAGCCCAAGGTATGTTGGTTGGACATTGATTGGGGGTGCGTGCATGGATAATGTTGCACTTTATGGCATGTCGTGGATGAATAGCTGGCATTGTCGTTGGCTTTGCGTTTTGGGTGGTGACGTTGGTAGGTAGGTAGATATTTAGCCTATGGAAGAAAGATTACATCGATGCGTTTTCGGTTGTTGTGATTGTCATGGTGTCGGTGAGAGACAAGGTATGGGTGGACTTGGTTCCGCTTTGGCCATTGCTAAAAGGAAAACACCCTATAAGAGGATTCATTTCCTCTACAATAAACGTTCATAGGACTACTACTATTATCGTCGGATAATTTTCACGTAGCAGTCTTAGTATTCCTAGAGAAAATTAGAAAATCCTTATATAATTAGTACTATAGCTATTAATATATCTCTAGACCCTATAATAAGTACTTAGTAGATATCTAAGCTATCTAAATATATTATAATTAAAGCTATATATAATTATATAATTATATTAATTACCTAATACCTTTATTACTATTACTACCTCTACTACCTCCTTCTACCTATAATATACCCTAGGCTAATAGCTCTTATTTATAAGAGGAGGTTACTAGCTATCTACTTCTTAGATATAGTAATAAGGATATACTATTATCTACCCTAGTAAAGAGGAGGACGCTTAAGTAATAAAGGAGTAATTAAGTAAAGTATAAATTAGTTTAATAGCTAAGAGATATACTTAGGTAAGGTAGTTACTATCTTATATTATTAATATATTATATAAAGGAGCTTCTTAACTTCCTAGTATATTAACTAATAGCTTTTTAAGATAAGATATAAGATTTTCTCTAAGATAAGTTTAGTATTATTATAATATAATAAGCTATTAGTATAATAATTAAACGACTTAACTAGAGTAGGAAGTAGGTAAAAAAGATTATATATTAATATAATTAGTTCCTAAGGACTAACTAGATACTTTATCTTATAAGTTAGTAAGTAGAATAACTTATTTTCCTAGATAAGAGTATTATAAATAAGTAGTTTAGCTTTAAGAAATATAAATATATACTAAATAGGGTAAAGGTAATATAAAAAGAATTCCTTATTTATAATAAGAGATAGAGTATTTTACTTATAATTACTATTAATAGATATATTACCTAGGATATTTATTATAGTACTATAATATTAAATATCTTTAATAACTTTATTTAGATAAGAATCCTCTTATAAATAACTTAATTTCCTAGTTTATATTCTATTCTAATTATAGATAATACATTAATTTATAACTTTAAAGAGCTAGAAGTTATATATTATACTATAAGTATTATTCTAGCTAAGCTCCCTCCTTATTTACTAAACCTAAATTCTATTAAGATATTATTAGCGAAGTTAAAGAGATAGATTAAGTAGAATAATTATAAGATAAAGGTATATATAAAAAATAATAACTTTAAGGGCTTTATATAATTCTTATAAAATATTATATATTATTTAAGAGTTATAAGGGTAGGAAAAGGGGGGGTAAGAGGTCTATTTAAAGTATTAGGTATATAATATTAAATTACTTATTTATATCTAGAGTATCTAGAGAATATATCTAAGAAATAGGAAAATAATTAATAAATTAATACTTTTTAAGAGGTCTTCTCTATTAAAGCTATACTTCCTATCCTAAAAGGCTACTACTAAATTAATAGTAAATTATCTACTTAGACTTAAGCTAGAAATACTTATAAAGCTAGTATTAAACCTATTAAAAGATAAGTATTTCTAGCTTAGAGTAGAGCTCTTCTTTTAAGTAACTTATATATTTAAATCTTAAGTATTAATATTATTCTTATTATTCTTATCCTTATCTACCCTATTAATAATATTATCCTTATTAATACTTATAACCTTATAGATCTTATAATTATAAAGACTACCTTTATTATACTTCTACTTAATATACTTACTTATATCCCTTATTAAGGCCTTACTAATATTAATAGTAATATTATACTTATAATATAAATACTCTAGATCTATCTTCTTTAATTAAAGGCTTCTAAGGTTATATTACTTCTTTTATATTAGGTCTAATATATACTCCTATTACGGCTTATTAGTATCTAGATAGCTTATTAGATACTACTTAATATATCCTCTTAAATTATTACCTTCTACTACTTTACTCTAAGGATATAAGGTAATAGGAGGGATAATATTAATATTTTTATATCTTAATAATAGGAGGATTAGCTTTAATACCCTTACTCTTATAACCTTAATAATATCCTTCTTATCTATTTACCTTTACTCCTATTATATAATTTATAATAAGAAGATATTAGTAACTAATATACTAGTTAGTATAAATATAAGTATAGCTAAAGGTAGTTATAAAGTAGGTATCTAAGGTATAGAAGAACTAGCTAATAAGCTTACTAAGAGGGTAGCTAGTAGGACTATTATATAATTCCTCCCCTTCTTCTAAATATAATTCTTATTTAAGTCCTAGATTATATACTTTAGTAGCCTTAATAGACTAATTAAATTATTCTTAAGATCTATAACTACTTACTATTATATAAAATTCTTATAATCTAGAGGGTAATACTTACTTATTTTAGTATAAACCTAATAATAATATAAGTAGTTAGGATAAGAATTAACCTCTTTGTATTTATAGTTTATTATAAGTAGGGCTATTTACTACTTAGTAAGAGTTTATAAAGCTTATTACTTAGTCGCCTTATAAATAAGTCTTACTATTATAATAGTAGCTTTTTAACTAGCTTAAGTAAGAGGAGGAGTACTATTTAATAGTATTTAAGTAAATACTATTAATAAGATAAACCCTTTTATAATATATATATACTAGAAATTAATATATAACTTAATATCCTTAAACTTTATAATCTATTTATATAATATTACCTACTTAGTATTATACTAGCTAATACTAATATTAATAGTATATTTCTTATCCTTCTTCTAACCTTTTTATATAAGGGTTACCTTAATATTAATAAGAAAGTAGGCTAATCCTTTTTAAGAGGTATTTACTATTACCTTCTTTTTAGTATTAAATTTAAGATTATATATACTAATATTAATAGTATAGATATAATTATATAAGTTATATTCCTCCCCCTTAAAGAATACCCTCCTAAATTATATATATTCTATTATTAGTTCTACCTCCTCTTTCTTACTATTATAATTGTAAATTATAGGGGTTATATAGTAATATAAAATCAGTCCATTTTTATAGTAAGACTAATTCTTAAGAAATCTAAGAATTATTCTATAGGGGATCTAATAAACCCCTTAAAGAGACTAGTAAGCCTTATATATTATTTTCCCTTACGGGTTAATATAAGGGTGTAATATATACTAAGCGTATGCGAAGTATAGCCTATTTAATAGGTTATAATAATTACCTCCTTTTTTAAAGAAACTCGTCCTCAAGTTTAATATAAATAGCCTATTTAATTAAGTTTAATAAAAACCTTTAAACCTAGTATAAGATATAAAGAAAAGAACTTAATAAAGTAAGATTATAGCCTATATAGTAGTTATAATATATAGTATTTATAACTCTATATTATAATATAACTATTTATTACGCGTAGATATTATAATCTAAAGTATACGCGTTATATATAATAACTTTTTATATATAATAATAATAGCTATACTAATATAGTCTTAGCGCCTTAATATTATTATTATAATACCTAAAATTTTCTTTAATACTTTATCTTTTATAACTATTAATAATATCTTTTCTAGGTACTTAACGCCCTCTCTTTTTATATATATATAATAATAGTTAATTATATAATATAATATCTAATATCTTAATATCTTAAGTATTACTTATAAGTTAGTTTATTAACTCTTCACGTAAATATAGCTAATATAATATAGCTTAATCTAATATAAAACATACGTAGTACACCTAGCTTTTATAATAGAAGTAGAAGTAGATCCTAATACCTAATTAGATAATCTAATTATTAAGGATCCTATAAAAACTCCTATTATAAATCCTATAAAGATTCCTATCAAAGATCCTATTAAGGAGCCACTCCTCCTACGCGTAAGCCTATCCCTAAGCCTACTTCTTACCTTAGCTCCGCCGTAGGTATTAATAACCCGTTTAACCTAGATAATAATCTAGTTATACCTACTTATTATCCCTCTTTTATAAAGGTAAGTACTTAGGTATATTTAGACTACGTAGCTAATATAAAGTAGTATATTATTCTTACCCCTACTTCCCTAGCTATATATTCTTAGGGAGCTCCCCGTCTTAAATAAAATATATATAAGAGATATATCTATTATATTAATAAAGGACTTATAGAGTATAAGTACTTATAATAATATTATACTTAGCGTATATATTAATAGTATAAGCAATACTATATTTATAATTACTAATAAAAAGAAAATAATACTTAAGTAGTATAACTATTATTTAGAAGTCTATTATAACTATAAACTAGTAGGTTTTCCTTATATTCTTAGATTATTTTTATAATTATAATATATACTAATTACTTAACTTCTAGATTCCTAATAATATAATCCTAGTTTATAATAAGGTAATTAAGCTTTATTAATTAATTAATAACGTGGATTATTTAGATACTTTAAAGGATAAATTAAAGCTTTAAGTAGTAGGCGTTACCCTTATAAATACTATAATTACTATCTACTCTAAGCTAGCTTCTTATAACTATATCGCGGCACGTCTTAGTAGTAAAAAGAAACTAATAAGTATATTAGAAGTATAAATTATAATTCTTTAAATAATAGAATATATTAGTAAAACCCTTATAAGTATTTATAATATTAAGTAAGCTAAGGTATACTCCCCTACGCTTTTACTATATTTATTACTTATTATAACTATTACTTATATATCTTTAAATAGGCCTTAAGCCCTTAGCCTCTAGCCTAGAGGATAAGATAGATATAGATAATAAGGAGTAGGTGCCTAGTATATTAATATTATATTACTTATACTTATATAGGTAGTTAAGTAAGCTTTAACTACTTAGCGCTAGGTTCCCTTCTCCTAATTTAATTAGATAGTTTTTTATTTTTTTCCTAAGTTATTCCTATATACTAGCGCCCCTAAGGCGTTTTACCTACTCCTAGTAGATAAGATAAAAGAGATTAATACTCTTTATACTTACTTTTAAGTAACTAATTAAATATCCTTTATTATATTCTCTAATTCTATTTTAATATTTATAACTCCTATTTATAATAATAGTACTTTTACTTTTTATTAAAGTCTTCGCGTATTTCTTATATATCTTCTAGATTTTCTTCTAGAACCTATTAATTATATTAGGGAGGATATCCCTTCTACTTAATAAGATACTAGAGTTTACCCTTCTTTATCTTCTTATTTAAAATCTTTTCTAACTCCTACTACTTATTATTATTAATAAGGTCTAGAGGTAGTAGCTTAGATATAGAGGTATCGCCTTACCTACGCGTATATAGCTCTAAAAGTAAAATATAGAAAATAGGGTAAATTATATATATTAATAGTAATACTAAGTAATACGCCTACTTATTAATAGGTCTAAGGACACGGAACGGGCTAATAAGCTTATAAGATAGCTTCCTACTTAGTCGCTTTTACTTTAAGTTCTTTATATTTAATATAACTAAGTCTCCTTAATTAAAAGATATTAACTTATACTTCTTATTATAAAACTTTACCTATATTTCTAATACGTCTTACTATTAACTTAATAGGTCTTTATATAATTTATAAAGTTTTTAGATATATTATCTTATATCTAGTACCTCCTCTTAATAAGTTCTATCCCTAGGATATATAAGAATCTTAGGTTAATAGTTATAATAAAGCTTAAAAGGATTATAGCCTATTATTATATTCTTTATACTATAATATATAAATTCTACTAGGGGTAATAACCCTACCTAATTATCTTATCTATTATTATAGTAAGTTCTTAAATAATATTTTAACGTCTAATTCTAATATTCTATTTAGCTATTAATCTATAAATAGAAGGCTATACTTAGCCTATAATTTAACTTTAAATAGTAGTATAATTTAGACTAATAAGCGCTTATAAATAGACTCCCTTAATCTAATATAATATTATTAGGTATATTATACTTTAGGAAGACTTCTTTAAATAAGATATTTATAAGATTAGTTACCTTAAAGTCCTTTTATATAGGAAGATAGTAAAGTATCTTCGTATACCTATTAATAACTATAAGGATAGTATTATAAATACCTCTACGCTATTTATATAGGGGAAGATTTATAATAAAATCTATTATAATTAACCTCTATAACCTAGTTAGCTTAGGAAGTATAGTTAAGTCGCTATATAGTTAATATCATTTTACCTTAACTCTTTAATAAATATTATAAGAATTAATATATTCTTTAATATCTACCTTTATACCTATCTAGGTATATTTTTAGTAAAGGAGACTAAGTGTCTTATTAAGCCTAAAATGCCCTACTAAGAGGTCGTTATAATAGTACTTTAATAGCTCTTTATAGATTAATAAGTCTTTAAGAATATATAATTTCTTATTATACTTAAGTAAACCTTAACTATTAAATATCTATTACCTAGCTCTCCTAACTTATCTATCTATTATTTTACCTACGCGTTACTAGCTAATAAAAATATCTTCTTATTAAAGTACTTTAATTAACTTAATTATAGACTTTAAAGTTATATTATATACTATTTTATTCTCCGCTATTATACTAGCTAGAAAATATAGAATAAGTTATTTATAACTAATAGTTCTAGTAATAGGGTTAAGCTATTTCTTAGCTATGTTATAGGTATATTAAAGTAGTATCTTATTTATACTCCCTATATTACTAGGTTAAGGGTCCCTATACCTTAATAGATATATTCTATCTAAAACTATTATTCTAATAGTTATATTAATAATTGCTAGTATTATTAATCTTATAACTAGTACTAGTATCTATAACTACCTTACGTATATACTATATATCGCAGTAAGTTCACCTTTATTATTAGAGGGTAGTAAGCCCTATCGTAGAATAGGAAATATATAGGCCTCTATTATAATACGGAAAATAGGGTTTAATAAACCTACTACTATTAATAGCTTTTATTATAATATAAGGATAAGTTTATTTATTACCTTACCCTCGCTTTTATAATTAGGGCGCCTTAACGGCGTATTAGCTAGATTAGTCTTACCTAGTCTATACTTAATAATAAAGTTATAAGTTAAGAGTCTTATTACCTATCTTACCTATTAACTATTTAAGGCCTTTATATTTATAAAACCCCTTAGGTTATTATAATTAGTAAGTACTTTAACTAGATAGAAACTACCTTCTAGGTAGTATCTCTACTACTTAAAGACTACGACTATCGCGAGTAACTCCTTATTATAAGTTTTATAGTATTCTTTAGCTAAGTTTATTTTCTTACTTTAAAAGGCTATAAGATACTACTAACTTAATTCCTAGAGTTATAATAGAATACTAGCTAGTCTAAAATCTAATATATTAATCTTAACTCGCGTAGGTAATATAGGACTAAAATATCTTAGTATTAATATATTAAGAAATACTTATTAGAGTATATTAAATATATACTCCACTTTATTAGGCTAATTAAAAGGACCTATCTTAACGCCTTTTATACTACTCTTTAATAGCCCTATTAAGGGTAATATAATTTATAAATACTAATAAATAAAATAATAATAAAAATTTATAAATCTAAGAAAAATCTATACTTTATAAAAGCTCTTTAGCCTAGGCTATAATTAGATAGTATCTACCCTACGCTAATCTATTATAACGCCTTTAATTAAGATAATAAATCCTAGGAACTCTACTTTAGTTATAAAGAACTAATATTTCTTTAGGTTAGTAAATAATTTATACTATTAAAGCCGCTTAAGTACTTTATATATATAATCCCTATACTTTATATGTAATTCTAAATAGATAAGAATATTATTAAGATAAATAATATAGAATTTATCTAGTAACCCTATTAAGGACTTATTGATATAAGCTTAAAAGGTTACTAAAGTATTTATAAGACTAAATAGTATTATTAAATACTTAAAATAATTATATTATATATAAAATGTAGTCTTCTACTTATCTCCTTTTTAGATATAAATATAATAATATATATCCTTAAGATTAAGTTTTATAAAGACCTTTACTCTATTTAGGCGATCTAATATTTTACTAATTAGGGGTAAAGGATATCTATTCTTAATAGTTACCTTATTTAACCTACGGTAGTTAATATATAGATATAAGCCTCTATCCTTCTTTAAGATAAATAGGATAGGTAATCTTATAAGACTCTTAGAGTACCTAATCTATCCTTTTATTAAGGCTTTATCTAGATAGCGTCTTAATTCCGCTAACTCTATATTTAATAAGTTATATAAGGGTTTATAAGGCGGGCTACTAGTTATATTAATAGCGTAATTACTTCCTTAATAGGATAGTAGACGTCCGGCTTCTTTAACTAAGAATACGTCTAAGAACTTATTAAACTCTAAAGGTAATATATATAAATTAACTATGTATTCCTTATCTAGATTACTTATATATACTACTCTAAGTCTTAATTATATAAGTTCTAGATTAATAATATTAGGAATAAGAAGTATATAAATAGCCGGCTATTTCTTTAAGAATTTTATAAACTATTATAGATTATTTAATTAGAATAATAACTTATTAATTCTAAAACGCTACTTCCTTATACCCGTATTAACCTTAATACCTGTTATATACTATATAAGTCTACTAATAACTAGTAGTAGTCCTACCTTATTAATTAAATAGAAAATATAGGTATATTAATAGAAAGAACCCTAACTATTAGTAGTTTAATATATTATATTATATGTATTATAATAGAAGATAGGCTTACTATTTATAAAGCCTAGATATAGTAATTTAGCGTTTTTAATACATTTTAAACCCGCTTTTATAGTATAAGCTTATAAGATAATATTTAGCTAGGAACTATAATTAAGATATCCCTTATACTTAAGAGGCTTATACTTTAGTATTATCTTAACCTTATATTAATATAATATTAGAGGTTTAACCTCTACTCCTTATAACCCCTCCCCTAATAATTTAGAGTCCTTAATAGGGTCTAGCCTTTTCCCTACTCCTCGCTTACGTATCGGCCCTATTTACTTATAATACTAAGGTTTAAGCGTCTTCCTTTTATTTAAAATCTACCTTATTTTAGTAGATTAGGGTAACTAGTAGTATAATAGCCCTTTTTATTATAATTCTAATAAATAATATCTAATAAGTCGCGTAATTTAAGCTTATTATAACTACTCTTACTATTATAACCGCCTATTCCTCGTCCTCTTATAATATTATCCCTATTTATTTATAGTTTTTTACCTTTATTATAATCCGCGTACTTATATAGTATATTTCGCTAGCCTTTCTTACCTAGGCTTTTTATCTTATTAATATTAGCCTTAAGGCGTATTACTAATAATAGGAGTTTATCTCTCGTATTAGGTAGGGACCCCTAATTTATAAGAGCGATTTAAAGCTCTTTAATAAGCTTAATATATAAATTTATTACCCGCTCACTTTTAACTTTTTTAGGAAGTTAGGCTTCTAATAATATTAAGTATATTTTAAACTTATAAATTACCTGTATTAGGCGTTAATATATATTAGTATACTATTAATATACGCTTAACTCCCTATTTATAAGATCCTTAATATAATTTAATAAAAAGTCTATAAAATCCTTCTAACTTAATATTTCTAATAGATAAGAATATACATAAATAGCCTAAAGTTATTCTAGGTTACTCTTAAGCGCTAGTATTATAAATAGAATATGTAATATCTATATAATAAAGTTAAATAGAGTCTATAGAAAAGATATATTATATTATTATATCTAGTCTTAATATTTACGGATATTCTTATTATAATAGTTAAGAATAGGGGTTAGCTTTAATATACTTTAGAAGGGACTTAAGTACTCCTTAGCTTCGCTATATATACGCTTCTAACTTATACTACTATTACTATAAAGAGAATTCTATTCCCCTAATTCTAGGGCGGTAATATCTACTTTAACTTCTTTAAGTTATTAAATTTATAGTAACTCTTCTTACTTACGCCTTACCTGCGTAAGGCGTTCTATTATAAGGGGAATACTTCCTTTATAATTCTCTAAATCTCCCTTAGGGGTATTTTTTAGCGTTATTAGGTTTATTTATATCCCTTATATAACTTTCCTATTCCCTTTCCTATTAGCTAGGATTATTATTAAAAGTATTTAATAAACTACTTTTATCTTAACTCTATTATAACGGCGTATTACTTATAATACTACTAGAGCGAGTTATATTTATTATAACTAATAACGGATTACTACCCTTAAATAGGTAAAGAATTAGAATTATTAGAATTATAAATTATAGGGGTTATATAGTAATATAAAATTAGTCTATTTTTATAGTAAGACTAATTCTTAAGAAATCTAAGAATTATTCTACGGGGGATCTAATAAACCCCCTAAAGAGACTAGTAAGCCTTATATATTATTTCCCCTTACGGGTTAATATAAGGGCGTGATTTATACTAAGTACATGCGAAGTATAGCCTATTTAGTAGGTTATAATACTTACTAGATATAAAGGGAGTCTATACTTAAGTACCTTATAATATAAATAGAGGAGGTATTAGTAAGGATAATTAGGTAGGTAAAGGTATATAAGACTCCTACTATAACTCCTACTATAACTCCTAGACCTTAGGGCTTACCTCCCTTAGCAGTAATAAGGTAAGAGTAGCTATTTAATAAGGAAGTTTAACCTCTACTACCTTAATAGTATATTAACTAGGTACATAGGGTTATTAATTAGGAAGCTCTACTATTATAAATATACTATTAGAGGTAGGCTACTTAGGCGCCTTTTTATATATAACTATTACGTAATAGCTAGATATTATTAAAAAGTCTAAAATACTAAAGAATAAAGGTATCTAGGCTTTAGAATTACTTAATTAAGACTAATATAGTTAGAATATAAGGGTAGGGATTTATAGGATATTTTAGTATAAGGACTAGGCTAATTATACGATTTTCTCTAGGAATACCAAGACCGCTACGTGAAAATTATCTGATGGTATTAGACTAGTCTTTTAAATAAGTATACGCGGCTTAATAAGCCTACTCCCCCAGCTACATCTTAAATAGGTACTTTATTCTAGCTTTCTAGCGCGCTACAACGCTTTATATTAAAAGTAATAAAACCGTTTCTAATAGCTACGATAAGTCTGGAAATCAACGACACGTCCTATACTACTCCTTTAGTCTATAAATAAATAAGTCCTAATCGCTCTAATAGTAGGGGGGGGGGGAGGAAGAAAGCTACTAATCTATTATCTAAGGATCTATAATATATATTCTTTATTATCCGTAGGACTTTACTTATAAACTAAAATAAATAAGTAAGTTAGAGTTAGTATTAATTAAAGGCGAGCGATATAGTAGTCTAACTTATAGAGATAGAGATAGAGATATAAGTTAGAGATATAAGTTAAATTAGTATATATAATAGGTATTTCTAAGTATAAGAATAAAGTACTAAAGACTTTAGGTAGTAGGATAGTCTAGGATAAGGTAGATAAGGTAGAGTTTTGAGGGGTACGAGGGTCGGTTAAAAAAGTCGTTGCCGGTCTTAGCCGCAATTTTGGAGAGGACACCGGCAACGACTTTTTTAACCGACCCTTAGTAGTATAATTAATAGTAAATAGATAAAAGAGGGGGGTATTTATAATTATTTAGTAGTAGGGTTTTAGAGATAGATAGTCTATATATAGGTATAATAGATAGTCTCGAAGTGCGACCTGCTTTTTAACCATTCTAGCGCGATCCTGCTTTTATAATTTTCAATTCTTCTTCATACGGACTAAGTACGAATACGTCAACGTCGTTTCCGATACCTTGTTTCGTTTAGTCCGTGATTTGAGAGAGAGGGTGAGGTGTATAGGTTCAGGGGTAGGGGTAGGGGATTATTTATGTTGTACTGGGTTATAAGGTATGGTGATGGAGTGGATTTTTAGGGGAAATATGCAGTGTAGGGGTGGTATCATAGGTGGCTATAAGGGGATCTGTGAGCGTCGTCGCCTTTGGGGATTTTAGGGGGGGAAGAGGGTTAATTAGTTAGTAGAGGTGAAGGCCTGTTGTTGTTTTGGAGTAATCGTTTGTGGAGGAATGCATATGTTGTGTTGAGATGATTTGTGAGGTCTCGCGCTGAGAGCGGGAAATTCTTATGTTTTGTGGGGGTTTTTCTTGAATGGGGAGGGTATGTAGGTGTGTGTGTGGGAGGATGAGGGCGTGGATGTTGTAGCTTAGATGTTTTCGGAATGGTTTCGCGAAATGCATGTATAATGAATTCTTGGGCTTGGAAGGAATGAGGAGATTTGTGCAGGTTCTCTCAGATCCTAGGTGTCGTTCGTGCTAATTGGGTGGTAAAGGCAACAATAGGATATCGATTTGTACGAAACCGTCGCCGTCAATCCTTCCTGAATAAGGAAGGCCTGCAAACTGTGAGAGCTGTATGTCGTAATCTCATTGTTCGGTGGAAGTGGACTTGGAGAAGACGGAGAGATCGGGGTATGGGGCGGCGGCTGAAGATTGAATCTTGTGTGCCATTTTTCCCTTGCATTTGATGGTTTCAAACACGGGTGATGAATTGTACCGATGATGGGAGATTGACTTGGCAATGCATCTATCTGGTGTACAGTAGGTCTACCCTTCTTGAAGAACGCATACCTAAGGTCGGGAATTCTTCCTGGAAGCTTATCACATTAATCTCGGAGGTGGTTTCGAAAAGTCAAGGAATGTACATTGGGACAGGCTCATATTGGTCTTGACTGTGCGCCCGATCCCTGGGTCTACTGTATTCTCCTTAGCTGGTATCGTAGAACTCCATCCCTGGTACTTCTTCCCCAAAGAGACTCATGGGGTGCTGGATCGTCTCTTAGGGAGGCAGGTGCTGTGAGCCTGTCGTAAATGAGGGATCGAGCGGTGATGGTGGTATCATGCCATCGAAATGAATATGATGGTCATAATTCGCCAGCTGTTGGGGTCCATTCTCATTCTCTGTTGGCAAACGAAGTAGGTGTTGGTCTTCTTATAGAGAGCTTGCCACACGGAGGCCAGGGCCATAACTATCTGGGCTGTTGTGGGACATGCCTATGTGATATATCGGCAAAGTTGTGTTTTGGCAGCCCTCGTAGCTGTAGTCGGCTTGGTAACTTCCGAGTGCTTCTGCTGGCAGAACAGGGAAGACAGTCTTGTCACAAGAGACAATTTGGTTGTTGGCATTCCCTGGGTGAGGAAGCTGTGGTGGATAAATATACATCCAGGGATTTGATATTGTGTACAGCGATGATGGAGTTCGAGCATCGTCGGTCTCGGGATCTTGCGAATATGAGCATATCGACAGAGGCTGATCAGATAAGGCGACGGTACTTCTGCTCGACCCAAAACATAACGAGGGTACGCGAGATGCTCTACTCTCACTGCTGTTATTGCTGATTTATGTGATCAGCTGCAATTCTTGTAACAAAGGTTATATACCCATACAGTCCCCAATCATGGCCTTCTTGCGCCTCCCAATAGCCTGGATTCAATATGGGAGACTCGTTTGGACTGCAACCCACACCAGATACTGCTCTGGATGGCGTTCGCGATCTGAACTTGTTGGATTAGTAATTGTGCCTCGGAACGAGTCGACTTACGTATTGAGCAGATTGTGCTTGCTCGGCTCACTGTACTTCCATTTTGCCCAGTCTCCAATATCAACGTCCCATGCACGCCAGTACGGTACATCGACGATATCCGTTGGAATGGGTACATCAGGTCCTCGTTGGCGCTTCTTGATATTCCATCGTTCAGGAGACCGCCTATTCCAGTAGCTAATACGGCCTTCCCAAGCGCTTTCGCTGCGACGTGAAAGGATGAGAGAGTCCTGATATATCAAAAGCCGAGATGACGACTCACGAAGCGATGAAACTTTGCCCAGTGATCTTGAATAATTCCAGTGACAGCTGATCCATTTTTTGTTTGAGGATTCGCAGAGGGATGTCCTCCCGAATGTGCCATTGAAAGACCTGGCGTCTAGCTGGGTGGAGTCGGATGGTCTCGGGCTTCCGTGGACCAGGCATGATGTTCAGGTGGTAGCAGTATGGATGTTTCAACAGGACTGTGTGTCATTGCCTGGAGCAGTTGATATATGCTTCAAGGATCGAGGGACGCGTGAATATATCCAACAAGGCCTTAAAGAACGATCAGGATCAAAGACCTCAAGCATAAACGTGATTGTGGAGCCAAGTTTTGGAAAACCAAGAAGGTATGGGCGATGTAAAGGACGTGGGTATTGCGGAATGCTCCTGGCCAAACAATAGCAACAAAACATGTTTGACAAGGCGGCAGGTTGATGTTGTTCAGACTTGAAGGGCCTGTATAGCCGACCTTGAGATCTCGCGACCGAAGTGACAAGGCTGGATTTCGTCTGTGTATGTTGCGTATCATGCTTCCTCACCGCCTCATGAAAATCAATATTGAAAAACGTTCCCCCTGGATCTGCATTGCAACAGTATTCGCATGATTTAAAAGGGTCGACGGAACGCCGCATATGATGGTAGAGGAGGTCAGGCGATCATGGGCTTAGGCGGGTGATCCATGCCACCTTCACTATTGAGCCGTTTCTTTAGAGCTTGGTGGAGAACCATCGGATATGACCAGTTCTCCAGAACCCCTGTCATTTCTAAGACAGGGGGCATACCATCGTTCGTTCCGCTTGAATAGCTTATCGAGGCGTTTTAATTATTTTTTCCAGCCTTGATGATCACCGCCTGTCGCGGACATTGAGGAGCGTTCCACCTCAGCTGCACCAGATAATTGTGGGCCGAAAAAGATCATTGGCCACGAAGTGCTCCTCTCGCGAATTTGGATTTCGCGTTAATTTGAATTGTGGTGTAAATCCTTGCCATTGGCCCCCACGTATGCCATTGGCTGTGCCTCAAATCCGTGTTTCTCCCAGATTCCATGAGGCCTCGAAAGATGCACCTATGCAGGTCACTACTAGTAGCCTAGTCTGACGCACAAAGTACCATATCAGACCACGGGAGGATAAAGTCCGGAGCTTGCAATACTCTCTAACACCTATGCTGACGCTATGTCGGACAGATTCGCATAATTTGCCCTTGCAACAAGCGACCGATGATTGCAGTGTCTCCATGATGGATTATCGAATCGCTTTCAAAGTTTCAGATTCGTCGATTCGCTATTGAGCGCATTGCTATCTTGGGCTGACGGCTCGGCCCTCCAATAGTCGACCTCTTGATCTGCAAGGAGACGCACTCGAGAATGGTTCATCGGGGAGTACCTTCCGGAAACCACTCAAGTAACTTCGGGACCTAAGCTTGTAGCTCATCTCGGTCCTGCTCTCACGCTATGTTCAGCGTCTCAAAGTGTGTCTCCACATGCGGTGTCAGTCAACGCCCCGATTGTTTGGAGATCCTGGCTTAGTGCACAGTTCTTTATCTTTCGCTCCACCTTAGTGCAGTACTTCTTTCGACTCTTTGACACTCCATTGTTAAGCTTCGCAAATCAGTCGAGTAGTAGATCCGCTTGACTCACGACTGACCAATTAGTGATATTGTTGCATGATCCTTCCGTTTCAGTATTGTGGAATCATGTGGCCTCTATTCGCCAGTAACGAATCAGAGATAGAGTGGAATTTACTTTCTCAACCGGAATCGGAAAACGTAGCGACGGGGACTCATCTAGCTCGTGGCTAGAGCTTGTGATACAAAGAGGAACATCTATGCTTTGCGATAGTATCAGTGGTGTCTTTGCCCATGAATTTAAAGATTGAACACAGTGGATATTGTGTTCTTTGCTGTAGCCTTGCAGAAATTTCTCCAATTTTGCTCGATGTTTGACCCCGTCCGCTGAATATTTTCAATGATCAATCAACAAGACCTCTTTGAAAAAGCCATGCAGCTGCGCGATGTCATTGGGTAAGGGGGCGATAGCAATACGGGGAACCCGTCGAGGTGATTCATGAAGTATTGCAGCAACTTCAGACATTGGTCCTCGAAGGTCGATGGATGTGAAACTGCCATGAAGGTACCTAGGTATCAAAACCATGAAGTATGTGTGGAACTCCCCCTTAGTGGACGGGGAGTCAGAATGCAACGTTTAAACCTGAAGTCCGCACCCAATTATTTGCATAGGAAGTTGCATGTGAAGTTGCATATAGAGGTAGGTGACGTGTTCGGGGGTGCTCAACGTACCTTAAGCCGGTCAGTGGATCGGCCAGTGAGCAGCCAGTGTGGCACGTCGCTGATAAAAGTCGTGCGGCGGTACAATACACTGAATTTCCTTGCTCGACGAGACCTATACCAAAGCCTATCTTGATCATAAAGACCATCGATCCAATCTTCTCCACTTTGCCAACAAAGAGATCATAATTTCATCCAGATAAAACTTACGAGCAACGAAGCAAACTAACTCTCGCGATCAAAATGGACAATCAGGCTGTTGATGTTGGCCCTAATCGGTGAATACCAACCCTCTTCACGGTCCTCCATGGTGGACTATAAGTTGATTGCCCAACAGGAAAAGATGTTCGCACTCATCGCAGAGCCAGCCTTTGAAGCGTTGGTTCGCCAAACCCACTTCCGACGACCCTTTTAGCCCCTACTTTGCCAACAAGAATGCTACGAACAATGCCAAACTGGTTGAAAAAGGCTCAAGACGCGAAGATGAGACTGGTCAAGCAGAGCGAGCTCCCAAGCTTGTTGGAAAGAGTGGTCTAGTGTCAGCTATATCTTTCAAGACTGTCGTCCATCTCAACTAACCGCATACAGTACTTCAATTGAAGATCATCCAGGAGGAGCTACAAAGAAAACTGATTGACTTGGATAGCCCCGGAAAGCATGAGAGGAAACGCGCGCCTCTCGCCTTTCGCGGACATAGGGATTACATGGTGGAGGAGTCAGAGCGCTGATGGTCGACATGGATTGACATATATGCTTCCGATTTAGAAACTATTGTGTCAGCTCTGCTATTCTGATCAGTCCCAAATGGTGTTTGATGAATGTTCTTCTCCACCTCCCGTGCCTTCTGCAGAGCACACTGCCACGATTTTACACACAGTCTCTTGATCGTGAAGCCAAGTACAACAAAGGTGGTCTTCGTATTCTTTCTTCAGTGTTGCCGTATGGTATAGATAAGCTCATAGATTGAGCCAGCTTTCCAACGTTTCGACTTCGATGAATTGATGGAGTCGGAACAGTCGTGCAAATGCCTACAACAGTATCACCGCCGTCGTCATCCACGTACTCGCACAGACACTCAATAGCATTCAATAGGACGTTCTTATGGAAAAGCCCCCCCTGTATGAGCCACTCGACAATTGACGAGGATGTCAAGATGAGTAGCAAATGGCCACTCAAAGTTTCTTGGCGCGGAACCATCGTTCTTCGGGATCGTTTCATGAACGGGTTAATGTGGATCAAACACCAACTTATCGGCGTACGGGGTCTGACAGTATCATTATACCAGGATAGCATTCTATTATACACCCCCGTTCTCTTTCCTTCATCGTCTACAAGCCCGTACCGCTATCCCCTCTCCGCTTCATACCTACGATCACAGAGCCAAGTATAGACCACCCAGTCCTTATCTACTTTGCAAAGCCAGCCAGTGTAGCCTACATGTCTCTATCGTACGCACTCCGGTTCATTATAGCCTCGATATCATTCGGCATCTGTACCTGAAAATCACCGCCGCCGTTGGAGGCTAGATCGAAGACCTGTCTCCATATTCCCGGGAACTCATCAGTCGCAAGTCAAGTGGTATCCAGAACACAGAAGGATGAGAAAGTCGGCCCGTAATTGTGTGTTGATGAAGCTCTACTTGAGTTGAAAGTCGGAGGCGATGATGCAATATTGTCTATACCATTGCAGTCAACTTGAGGAGAATAAGTTGTTGAAGTAGTATAGCGCAAGGTAAGGAGGTAGCAACGAGACATACGCTCATATGTGTGATCTACGATTTGTTCACAAGTTGCGAGAAAAATATGATAATAGTGCCGTGTTGGATTCAGACAGCTTGGCACCAACCTCGGAAATTCTCTTCGTAGTACTATAGAGCAGAAGAGCGGTAAGGAATGATTTCCCTGTGTCCAAGGTCATGGATGGGAGAGAACATTTCCTTGTAAGTCTCAACGCTTTGTCGATTATCTGCAGCCTCGAAATCTTGATCTGGTGGCTTTGAAGGATATTGTGGATAACAGTCAACTTTTCCACAGGCTGTTTGTCACGGAAGGACGAGTGCCACAACATTTGATCATTAATTCTGTGTGGTGGTTCGTAACCGAAGGATAAAGATTTTATATATCTTCAAGTTTACGTGAGAAGAATGTTACATGCTATCGCTAGCCAAAGATAGATATCTAATTTTGATCTCTCCACCTCCTTACCAGATATTGATTGCTGCTTTTCAAGCGACCTTTACTAGTCGTGTCCTGTTGAGACTAGGTTTGATCAACCTGCTACCTGACATGTTGACAGTAGGGAGCCCGTTGAACTCGGAAACCGTGAGGTTCAGGTTAGGTAGTATATCCAGGTTATCGCGAGGGAGGGTGCCGGATAGGGAGAATTTGAGTGTGTCTGGTTTTCCTAAAGTGTATATATGTTATCATATATAGCCTTGGGTGATCTCATTGGAGATGTGAAGGAATTGGAGCGTAGAGGAGGGATATATACAGGCGTAGAAGGAAATCGTTGCAAGCGAGATTGGAAGACGTCTGACGCACCTGATGATAGTGGCGAGCTGCCTTGTTTCCCATGTTTCACACATAATTCGTTGACGGCAATGATGTCGGCCCAGATGCCGGCCCACGTGGCTGTCTCTAGACACGGGGAGGCGCCATGAATAAGAATGTTACAGCGTCCGTCATCTGTAACAGATTGTTAATTTTATCCAAACCATCAAGCATAACGATACTGTGCTTACTCGATTTTAGTGTTTCAGGGACGATTACTTCAACCCCAGGCTGGCCGGCCGTGCCAAATAAGGTCTTCGTAGGGGACCATGGCATCTTGTCAATGATCTCTTTGCAGGAGTCGTAGGATGGAGCTGGTTGTTGACCAACGTCTTGGCAGGTAACAAGCGGTTCGTATTTTTCCACACCAACTACCAGAGCTTCACCGAAACCTAAGCATAGGAAACAATGGCAGGTCAGTAACCAACCCAATGTGCCATGGTACGAAACACGTCTTGTGATGGAGCGCGGGGCGGACGCTTGAGATTGTAATGGAAATGAATAGTCTTCGTAACTTGTAATCATGAGCCTAGGACGTACCGAGACCTTCTACAAAACCACCTATATTGAATACTCGACCACTAACGCACTGGTCGATAATAGCTGTGGCCGCAATGGACAGTTGTCCATACGTCGTTACGTCTGCATCATCCAACGATTCCTCGTCGATGCTGATGTCTATAGCACATTTGCCATTATCTGTTGGGCGGACCGCAGATCTTGTAGTCAGCTAATGAATCAACGTTGAGCATCACGTGTGGGTCTTGTAATAGAGAGACGCCCTGAAGTGTTCAAAGGCCAGAGAAGCATACCGCTAAGAAAACGAATGGGGAGGGTCTTTTCCCAAGCGCCTGTATCTCTCTCTCCGAAGGTGAAGGGGCCTGGTTTTTCAGGTATCTTCCTGAGAGCATTTCTGCAGCTCGCAGGATCCAGATGATCTCCTAAGCCACCATCGCAGAGAGGTATAACAGCCGATAAGGGCTTTCTGACATCCCGAAATGTGGTGTTGGTCGATAGTGGCGAAAGTGAATGGATATTTGGACTTCCAGGAACGGATTGGAGTGTAGCGGAATTCACTGAGGGAGCTGAGATGATAACGCTAGCCAGAGATATTAAGGAGGCTAACATAATAGATACCAGCAGCAGATAGGATTCTCAGTTAGGTCTCTATAAAGTTATCAGGTGTGTCATGATAGATCATAAGGAAAAAGATAGTTGTGCGTAGACAAATCTCCAATCATACGTTGCGTCTATCTGTCCATCGCAAGTCGTCAATACTCAATATAAGAGGATGTTGTCGATACCCTCGCGTGAAATCTTGAAACAGAGATGCGCTTGAGGTCACTCTAGCAATTAGGCTGGAACATTCTGCCGCGAAGGAGCCATATGCGCGACGTAACATAGCTTCGGATGTTAAGTTATTCATTCGCTTACTACCTGTGGAGGCATGATCTTCGATTCAATTTTGTAGGCCTTCAGCCCTTTCAGACCGTCGTATAACATGGCTTTCATGCACCAGATACAAATACATATGCTCATGCTTCGAAATTTGACCGATACTCCACAGTTGCTGTCCAGACCATGAAAAGACGGACCGACATGACTCCATCCCTGGACGTTCGGTGAGCTATAGTGATATCAAGGTGGACAGGGATGGGGAATAAGTAGCCGCCGCATAGTAGACATTTCAACCTGTACATATGACAAGTGACCTATAGATGTGGCGCGAAGTGTTAATGACCGTATCTCATAGTGGACGTGGAGCTCGCAATGAGTGAATTCCATAATGGATGAGGCTCCACACTGTGCAGTTGCGTGACCATCCTGTTCAAAGGTTTCAAGTACTGCGTCAATTCAGTGACAAAAACCATGGTACATTAGCGACTTGGCGGAGCTCCCACCAAAGTAAAGTACTTTAGTGTACCATGATTCTTGTCACGAACTTGTGCCTGTGCGCGTGCGGTAATACGAGTCAGAAAGGATGATGTCGTTGATACTAGCGCCATGAAGCCTTGGCACGTCAGCCCAAATTTCCCCGAGAATAGGGCTGGAACCGCGCTAAAAAGATAAAGTATGTTTCACCTGCGTTTTTGCGACCCGCGTGCTTCTTTGCCTGGCGCGAATCCTGGCTATAAGCAATTACAGTCTACTGTGAAATATATATCGAGCTAGGGTAGTGTGTATGTAAAAGCTACATACAAGCCCCCTGCGATGTACTACGTAGTAGTCTGTAGCCCAGTACGCCTTTCACTGCATGAGCTTTTCTTGCAATACGCCTCTTGTACTAGAACTCGTCACCGAGACGACGCTTGCTGAGGTCGATGTATACTCACCTCGTAGTCGTCGCTGGTACATGTCGTAATCGCACCAAGGGCAACTGGGAGACCTGGGATGATTCTTCCAACATAGGTATATATCACCACGACTAGGCTTCAACATTTAGAAGAAGAATTATCATCTTACTAAAATTTGCCGGTAGTCGCTATCGCTGGTGCCCATATGCTCTGTCTTAATTGACGACGGATTCACGTTATTCAAGGGAGTATAAATCTTGACGAAATTTCGTTACTAGGTTCAAGCGTTGACACTACCATAGAGTTTCACATGCAATCATCTTCCACTTTCACCCGAGAACATTGGATATTCCTACGCTCACTTGGTACAGCCTTTTCAAATGTACAAGACTTCGTTGGGTCAAGGATCACCTGCAATTGAGATGGAACTTGGTACAACATACAGATTTCACAACAAGATATCGTGTCAGAGTTCGTGTCAATGCCCACTAGGCTCCAGACGCCGTGCACAAGGACTCTGCCTTCAGTGATCAAATGTAATCACCAATTCATAGCCTTCTATGCTGCGAAAAATCCATGGGCCATTATCAACTCTAGCAGGATGAGAAAACGACCTTATGGCATTAGGTCATTTATGTACCCAGATCCCTGTGGACGTCGTTCACCTGGTTGGAAGAGGCAGAGAATGATGTGCTTGTCGCAGAGGCTGGGGCTATACCAGAGAACAGGCCTAGTTCCTCAAAACCTTTGACCACATCCGCATCCACATTTTGAACCCAGTCCCTCTGGAATGCGTCCATCCCACCACATCCTTCGATTGCAATAGCTAACTTCTCTCGAATGAAGACCCTCAAATCGATGCGATGAACGGGATCTTGGAAGGTCAGAAGACGTCGTCGTTCGTCAGCCGGCGCTTCGAATCCTTCTCCTTTCAACGCGTCCGGGTCAGTGTATACAAGGGCATCGCGGTAGTCGATAGTGTCTCCGTCAAGACTCTTGTCGATGACAAGTTCCGTTACACAGCTGGTCCACTCACTCATCAGGTTTTGGAGTCGGCTCAAGATCCATGGCTGACCTGTCTCGAGCAGCGATGTCAGCGCTAGACAGTTGAGCTTTTTGTGCGTAAGAGCACTGATAGTATCCATGTGTGCAAACCACTCGGAGAGGAGCCAATCCATTTTGCATTCAATAGGCTCATTGCTTTCTCTTTGACCCTCGTATGACGTAATCTCAATTGCCGATATCAGTAACGTAGGGCTTGTTATGCTTAGACGGGCCAATACGTTCAGATAGTCTGTCTCCACTATGCCATCAATCTTACTGTGCTCGCGCTTGGGACCGGTCGTTTGAGAGACGTGGTATGCGTCGAAGAGGCCAGACATCATTGTAAATAACCAATTGGTCGAGAGTAAAGCTTGAGTTAGTTCCCCAACAGCCGGTAAGGCACCGAGGCTATTAGCCGATCGTATCAACAATTCCACTAGGAAGGTAACCATACCACTGGCTTCGCGCTTAACTTTACCGAGCATCGAAGCCAAGGGTCCGAGAATAGCACGCGCATTGGAAAGCATGTCTGATGGTATTAAATAGACGTAAGACTCTGTAATCTCCAGCGCTTTGCGCAGATTATCGGAAGCGACATCGAACAAAGGAAAAAGGTACTGAACAAGCGAAACGACTTCAGCTAATACTGCAGTAGAAGATGTCTGGGTTAGAATGGTAGCCCAGAGATCAAGAGCGTCTTCCAACAGATAGACTCTTGTTTCCGAGCTCGGTCCGATAGATGACTGGATTAATGGAAGTATAACGGGGTGGTATCTGCGGGACTCAGCCTGCATCGATATGCACAAAGACGACAGAATGCCTAGGAGTGTCTGCTTCATTAGGTAATTTTCGCCAGCTTGATCCCATAGTGGTGGTAGAAGGGAGATGAGTTGATCGGCAAACGGGATGATCTGTCACGACTTCTTAGTAAATAGGCACATCTAAGCCAAAGGAAGAAGCACCTCTCGCTCCATCTTTGTTACGATAACACCAATCGTACCCAAAAGCGCTATCCTTGTCTCTGGAAGCGCAACTTCTTGGATCAATGACATTATACTGCCGAGAATTGCGGGTGCGAAAGGCCTGAACTTCTCTGCAGTGAACTCGAATGGGTCGATAATGTTCTTAAGTTGCCTACCAGTAGTGACGCGAACAATGTGATCGTTCGACTGATTACGACCATCAAGCAGATGTTGGAATACCTCGTAGACCAGCGTACGATTGAGCCCTTCTTTGACTGGTAACCATTGACCAAGTATTATTGCGGTTCGTCGGCGCAAAATATCATACCCAGGAAGTTGGATTTGGATCTCTTGCACCAGAACATGTTCTAAGAACCTGCCAAAATCGAAGTCGGTATAACGGTAGAGTACCGGCGCTGCAAGGCCAATGGCGGCGTAGATAGAGTCTTTCTCCAAAACATTTGTATTCTGCACGTCTATTCGTGTCAGCACAAGAGATTGTGGTCCAGAAATTTGAGGGGCGTACTGGCAACATTCTCGAAGACCGACAACAATGGCTTTACAAGAAGATCCTTGTAATTGATCATCAGGTCAAGGAAGAGCTTCTCGGAACAGGTTCTTATGGAGAACTCCCAATCATCGCCCCCATCCTCTTGTTCCTTCTCCCATTCGTCTGGTTCTTCCTCCCACTCTCTCAGATCGCGTGGCGTGAAACGGAAGAAGCGCGTTACCAGCGTTTCCATCGCTTTGCGGGCGAATTCATCGGTCAGTAAGTAGGCTCTCATCAGCTCCTTGGAGAGCTTTTTCTCTTCCTTATCTTCAGCTCTGTGGAACTTGAAGGTCTGTGATGGATTGAATATCATCTTGCCACAAGCTCTGATGATAAGCAGCCCTTTCAGACTCAGCTTTTCCATAAGAGGAGGACCCGCATCCTCCGCATCACCATCTGTCCCGATCTTTGCGAGGATGAATATTAGCACTCAACAGCGAATTATATAGCGTTAATAAACTGTTACCTTCAAAGTTGAGGATGTCAAAGCATACGACCCATAGGTTTCCCCATATTGCTGGACAAGGTTCCAATATGCCCCCCCTAAAGCAGTAGAATCTGGCAACAGCGCAAACCCAGCGGCGTGATTTTTGGCCATCTCCAAATGCAGCTTAGATATTTGTATGAGATGTTTCTCAAGGACATACCGGGGCTGGGGAGATAATGTGGCTTCGGCCATTTGAGCTAGGGCTAGCATTTCCGCAAATTGAGAAGTGAAAGAGCTCCATATGTCTCTGACTTCCTGCTGCCGATTGGGGGAATCATACCCCGCGATTATGAGCCTGCGAAGTATTCGCAGAGCTACGAGACTTTGTTCCATACTCTCCAATGCCCCACCTCCGTCACTACCACCGCTTTTCAGAAACGACAGCCAATTACCCAGATGTTCGATGTAGACAGTAGCCAATGTTCGAACGATCCCAGGAGTTACAGACTGCAGCTTTGTTCGAGAGCGCTGCATTCTCGCTGTTGAAAGCTCTTTAACGATATAAAGTAATACTAGTAACGCACGTGAGAGATGGATAGCATTGCCTGAAGGCTGGGAATTGGTTTTCAGGCTTTCCGTGACCGAGTCTATGGCATCCGGCCAATCTTGAGGAAATTCATATCGAACGATTTTGGCCACAAGAATACTAATCTGTAAAGCAAGGCGATTATCTGGCTCGTGAACACCACTTTGGAGGCATCTCGATCGAATCAGATGTTTCTCCTCCGCTTTGATGGCGTTACTGGCCGTTTTTCTCCAGTACTTGTCGATGCCATTCTTCAATTGAATGATGGCAAGATACCGAAGCTCCACTGGCAATGAGTAGTCTATGTGAAGAGACTGTAACAAGCCGTAGTAGCCAGGTGACCGCTCCCAGTTCTGTAACTGTTGTGTCCCTGTTCTAACCTGCTGTTGGTCGTTAGACGAAGCTGATTGCAGCACATGATAAAGTGTTTGTGTAGTCAGTGGATTCGCCTCGGCAGCCACCTCGATCATAAAACTCATATTGCTAATATTCCGAGAGTAAATCTCTCCATAGCCTGTGATCAGATCGAAGGGCCAGTCGATTCAATTTGATCTGGTAAAGTACTTTATTTACAACAATAATCTACCGCGTTTGCCGACTCAAGCGCCCACCTCGGCCTGTTGTTCGTCCAATGAAGCCAATCTCTTGAAATAGATTGCCAATTGGATTCATTCCTGGCCCACATTGAGCCAGAATGTCCATGACTTCGTCTCGACTATGACTTCTGTTGACTTTGCTGCAGCTCAGCAGCGAATAGAGAAACACCGTCAGCAGAGAGCAGCCGTAACGCGCGCGCATCGCGAATCGCAACGAAGTACACGAGCCTCGAATGTGTTGAGTCGATTACCTTTGCCATTACAAGATATTGGGCAACACGCAATAGCCGTATGGGATACTATCAAGGGTAGAGACGGTACGAGGCCAGCTTTCCGTGTTGGCCAGGTCGACGCGGAACTGCTTGATGAAGAGCTTCTAGAGCTCCTAAGAGTTCAGGTTGGGGAAGGTCTCAAGTACTTTGGAGTAGGGTCCCTTTTTCCTCCGCGTCGAGCGTTTGTCTGATATCGGGCAGCAACACATCCGGGATGACTGGTCTCCCGAGATCCTGCTTGGGCTTCGAGCTGCGCTATTCAAACTATCCATCTGGGACCAAAACGCATCTTACGGCGCTGTGCTTCAAAATCTTCGTTACACCGATGCTCGAGTCAAGGGACATCTCCCTGCCAGTCCTACCAAAGGGCAAAAGGCCCTCTACGGTTTAATCACCGTGGGTGGCGGATACGGATGGACCAAATGGGAGGACTGGCTCGCGGGCCAAGAAGGGAGCTATGAAGAGGTGCTACATCGCATTGCATGGAACCGTCTCCCCATCTAACTAATTTTAACAGCCAAGTCCCAACATTCGATTCCTTTCGCGACTCTCGGACTTCGTCTCGACTACGCATTCAATCGCTGCCTTCGTATCCTTCCTAGTCTTCCTAAGTAACGGTCGCTACCGAACTCTCCTCGACCGTGTTTTGCGACTCAGGCTTGCTCCTCCAAGTAGCCAAGTTAGTCGCGAAGTCAGCTTTGAATACCTCAATCGACAGCTTGTCTGGCATGCTTTTACGGAATTTCTGCTCTTTCTGCTCCCGTTAGTTGGCATCAGCAGATGGCGGAGGTGGCTATCAAGAGCATGGCGCAGAGTGAAAAGTCTTGTCAAACCCGACTTCCAAGAAGAGGAGGAGACATCTTTGAAAGGGGAACTCGCATATCTACCCGCAAGAACCTGCGCCATATGCTATCAAGATCAGAATCCTACGTCGGCTACTGAGAACGAGATCATAGCCTTTTCTGCCGCATCTGGCGGAGTTGTCGGCTCGGCGCACACAGATATCACCAATCCATACGAAACAGTCCCGTGTGGCTGCATATACTGCTTCACCTGCCTCGCTAAGAGGCTTGAGGCTGAAGAGGGTGAAGGATGTATCTGTCTCCGCTGTGGAGAATTGTTCAAAGAATGTAAGCCATGGGCAGGAGACGTCTTGGAAACAACACTGGCCTCAACACACAAAAAGACAGTGAGCTTTCTCCACGAGGAAAAGTCACAAGATGGAGACGAGAAAACGATCAGCTACAATGCCATGAACAAGCAGGACAACAGCGATAACATGGACTCAAGATTATCAGGTGTGCTTATGGAAGCTGAAGGAGCGTGGGAAGGACACGATCCCAGTATCGACGTTTCGCACGGATGAAAGCTAGCTCAATCTCCTTATCACTCACTACCCGCGTCATGCTACTTGGTGTCGACCCATACAGATAAGTACCCGACGTCACTTCATATGCGCGTTTAGCGGCAAGCCTCATAGCACGCGAGCAATACCGGCCAGCGTTTATCGGGAGGAATAACACGGAGACGGACATCCAGTTTCAAATATGGTATTTGGAGATTGGCATCCAGCTTATGTGTACACTCGAAACCCCAGACCACGAAAGTGGAGCGTCATCAGGAATACTGAACGTTCAACAAACCTGTGTCATGCGTTTAGTTCATGTAGTGGCTAATGACACTACATGAAATGATACGAATAATGGTAAAGCAGACCATAACGCTCGCCACCTATCTGCTTGCACACTACGCTCATCCAACAATCGGGTTACCCGTCTCCTCCAACGCGTCTTCAGGAGTCGACTTCGGTCCCCCTACTTACCACTGCACTACATTTCCCCAATGGGGTTCGCCCAGCTTTCGCCCAGATGACTGCCGTCAAGTAGTGTCAGACTTCGTCCACGATGAGATCGTACACTGGGGTGAACAAACTTTCGAATTCGTCTCTCTCGGTGCCAAGCCGGTCACGGGCCTGCAGCCACAATATATTCCACACAGGTATATACATGGTGAGCAGTCCCGCATTACCGAGCCATATGATTCTGGCTGACGTTCCAATCGGCAAGGCACATGCACCATGGCAATAATACCGCTTTGGTTATTTGGTGAGGGCGAACTACCCGGTGTTACGCAACCGAGGCTATATCCACCGTCTGACATAACGTCGTACTGGAGGATCCTGAGGAGTGTCAGCAGTGTTGCCGATCATTGTATCTCACGCTTCGTTGCAGCGAATAGGCCCTTGGCAAGGCCACGCTTGAGGTATGTCAGCGAGACGGGTTGGCATCCAGTCGGTAAGCAAATATCGATGGGCTTCGTTTCCGGCTCCCCGCGACCTGCCACTGACATCTCTGCAATGAATAGGGCAACAAGAGGCCATCGGCGTCTTCCTATGGGCTACCGCTTCCCCAGTTGACAGAAAGATACCCAACCTCCTTCAGCAAAACAATATCACACTGGGCACGCTACCGCCCCATTTCGATAGAGCCAACGCTTCAGACACTGGCTTGGAAAGTTTGTTGTCGGAGAGCCTATAAATATCATCGATCCTTATCTCATTCCACAACAGTGCCTCTTCCACCGCTTGTCTTGACAAATAAATCTCCAAACTTTTATTTTCCGGTGGGGTCAGTGGAGGCTGCGCATATGCGATTGACCTCATCGGGGATTGAAACGAAAAAAAGAGACATGCATATGCTAGGTAAGCATAGGTGTCCCATAGAAAAGAACTCGGGGAATTAAAAGACCCTAGAAGGCTAAGACTCTAACCCCTAAGTATACATCCCTACCTACCTACAGCACGGATACTTTCCTTATGCTTCATATATGTACTACCTAACGTGTTGAATATCTCCTAAACTTTATCTGGGTCCAAGTGCCTATGCGCGGACCTTATATGGGGGGTATACAACAATACGGTGACCTGACCCCACCGGAAAAGACAATCACCTCTTCCGAGCTGGGAGCCGCCACCTCCACCTCCGCCTCCACCTCCACTGAACCACGCCGTCCAACCTCACTCCTATCTTATCTAATCCGCTCCCCTCCACCCCCTTCATCCTCTCCCAAGCCCTCCCATCTATTCCTCTCCCCCATCACCCCCCACCTTCATCCCTCTCCCCCTCTCCCCCCCTCATCCCCCACCTTCTCCCGCTCCTCCTCCCCTAGAAACAGACAACCAAACAACCCCATTTCCAACCCCAAATCCAACCTATACCTCCATACCTCCACACCCCCATCCACCATACGTCTTGTATCTCCCACTTCCAGCTCACAAACACTGTGCAGAATTCACAAATCGCACCGTACCGCACAAATACACACAGTAGGCTGTCACTTTCATTCACGGACTCCTACGTGATTATGACCTACGCAGCCTACGCAGCCTACGGCACCTATTGAAGGGTATATATATGAATGGTATAGATTACATTCAAGAGGATCGTGTTGGAGAGAGATTATGTTGTACAAAGCGTGATGATGGTCTTTTTGGGGAGGATATGCTATTGGAATTTTGAGGTGTCTATAGCGACATGTGCTGTGCTTTCTATATGTTGTACAATACATGAGGTTTGTTGGTAGGTGTGCATGCATGCATGGTGGGTATATGTGAATAAATATTCGAAAAAACTCACTCGAACCAGATAGCAAAGCACGATGGAAGTCTTATTTGAAGATGTGGTATCGAGATATATTGGTGTACAGCGAAGGTCCTGTGCTTTCTATATGTTGTACAATACACTATATCTGTTCGTTGTAGTCGTAGATGCATGCATGCTGGGTATATGTGAACGAGTGTCCGAGACTCCATCAAGATGCTGTTCGAGATCCTATGCACGCTCTGCATGCTGTATATATACAAGCTAAACGATCAAAATGCAGATACTGAGATGCCCAAGTGGGCGGGTATCGTAGCGAATGTGAGTCGGAGTATATAGATAAATCATAGTGGCTTGCGTGAAATTTCGTAAAATCATAAGGTGAAACCATAAGGTGAAACCCTGATCGTGATATGTGGTAAAGATGCGGCAAAAATCGGTCGAAGCGAAGGTAATCGTGGTATCAATAGCGAAAGTCCAGCTTGTCGTGTCAAAGACGCATGCGTCCAGCATGCTCGCCTGTCGAAAACAAAATGTTCCTTCAAGCGCACTGTCCAGGATGTTTCCTACTCGTCAACGGCTGCGGAAAGATGCCCGCAGCCAACAGATCCTTCATATGCCACTCAGGCGCACTCTCCGTCTTCCACGTCCAGAAGAACCAGCCCGTATGCCTCTCATAAGCATCGAGCTGGGCATCGATGAAAGTGGAAAGATTGTCTTTATCGTCCTGACTCAATCCCGCCACCGTACCGGTGTATTTCCCATTGCAGCTCCCTACGGTGCTGCTGCCAGGAAAGGTGCCGTCGTAGCGGGCGCCTTTGCCGAGGCCGTTGAGCCATTTCGCACAGTCGGTTTGGGCTCCGGTCCATTCACCGACGACGGTCCATTTGTCAGTACCTGCGAGCTGGGGTCCGAGTGCGCAAGCGGCCTTGACGTGGTCGGAGGGTGACATGGCGACTTGAGAGGGGGAGAAGATTTGGTACTGATGCGTGTCTAGCATTACGTTTTGGTCGCCTGATGAGGCTGGAGTCATGACTCCGTTCCAGAAGGTCTGGAAGTTCTGGAAGGCGTCATGGATCGTGGTCACGTAATTGTTACTTGCGGAATAGACGGTCTGGTAACCTGACTGATAAAAGGACTTGAGGCCATCAAGGTTGAGAGAGCTGCCAAGGGGTTCATTGAGAAGCTCGATTGTGGTAACGACGTCTGTGTCTCCGGCGTAGCGGAGTGCGAGGTTTTGGAGAGCCGTAATCGTCTGGGCAACTGTATTGCCTTGTTGCCAAGTGATAGGGCCATAGCGGCCGGAGTTGTCGAACCCATTTTGGGAACCAGGGGCTGGAAAATGTTAGTCACTATTTACCGCTCATATGGACGTGTTTGCATACCTCCATGTAAGTCAAGCATGACCTTGAGGCCAGCGCTTCTAGCCCAGGTGATAGCCTTGTCCAAAATTGGAAGCTGTCCTTGAACGTATGGGTCACCATCCAGTGGTGAAATCGCCCAGTAACCGATCGGTATGCGGACATGATTCAAGCCAGCTGCAGCAATTTGGTTGAAGTCATCTTGAGTGATCCAGGTATTCCAATGGTTTGTTAGGAGCGATCCTGCCGCGTCTTTACCAAGGGTTCGAGTGTAAGTATACTCGTCCACTACGGTTTGTTCGTTGGCCCAATTACTAAAGATCGATGGTGTGATCCATGGCTCGAGGACAAACCAGCCCCCAAGATTCACACCACGAACTTTGTTATTGTTGTAATCGAACGAGATGCCGCGCTCGCTGAGGCGGCTACAATGTAGGTCAATAGAGGATACATGAATGGAAGAGGAGATGGTACATACAGAGTAAGTGGGGCTGAATGTACGCTGTCCAGCAGTGATACTATGATGGCAACTGAGGGAAGTAACTTAGTACCCAACATCCTTCAACATCCCAAACGTCGGATTCGTAGAGTTTGTATTGATGGTTCGACGATAGGATCAGTATGAATAGATAGTCAATGTAGCCTGAAGAATTCCATACACCAGGCTTGTGGAAGGTAGTCAAATTTGGGGAATGAAACGTGCGTGCGGCGTGTAGTACTTCAGAAACACGAGAGGTGGTCGCGTATATGGTCTCACCTTTATAGCGTTTGGCATTGCTCCGAAGATGTCATCCACTCCCGAACAATACCTGCCCCGCCTTGAGCATTGTGACTTTGTCATCAGTCCTTTATTACATCCAATTGTCTTCTCGTGTGACTGATCTGCCGACAAAGGACGTTGTGGCGACCCCGTTCAAGTAATAAAGGATCCAATGGGCGTCTACGTCGACAATGGTCAGGTGTCCGAGTTCAAGCGCTGGCAATGAAGAAAGGGGTTACACCAAAAGGCGTATACCGGCACGCTGCTTCCATGACCCATCTCTAGAAGAAGAGCCATTCACAGCGCGGTTTGCCTTGTGATGTGGGCGTGCGGGTGGCTCCACTGGCCTCGGGTGCTGCCGTTAGAGCCCAAGAAAAGAGCTCACGTTGAGCTATGTGTGATGATGAAGAAAGATCTGCATGCCAGTGCTTGTGGTCAGGAGCCGAGCAAGACCATTCATTGAATCTTCAACTGTCTTGCAGGCCCGCGGTTCCTCGGTCCCCCATGAGACGCTAAGGTACCCCGCAAAACGCTAACCGCGCCACATCCGATCCCGATGAGATCACGCTTTACCTTATCTGTCTCCATAAGATACTCTCAGACTCCGTTTTGATGCGTGGAGTGAGAGGGTCGCCTTTAGCTGTCATGACGAGAGATTGCGTAGCATAGGAACGTAAGAGGAGGTGCACGGGTGAGAAGAAGATGAACCCGCAGCAATCGCTGGATTGCGGATAGACCCCCATATGGAAAAAGAGAGTTTGGTGGGTACTTCATCGTCACTTCCCAGTCTCATTGGTGCCCACATAAATTAGATCATACTCCTTTCTCCCACCACCGAGGGTAGCCGTACCCCGATGAAAGCACAAAATGTGAGTGAAACTCTCTTGGCCTGTGAGCTGGGGCAAGACCCAACAGCATCTGATGATTGGATACTAAGTTTGGTGCTACCCTAGATGCCATAGTATGCGTGGTCATAAGAAACGCGGTGACGCGCTGGGGATTGCATGGTGCAGTCACACTCATTCGCCGCACGTATTTGGTTCGTTGCGCATTCTCTGTGAAGGCAGGTGACCATCGGTTTGTGGAGGACCCCTGGATCAATACATCATCGCGAACATTTGTCTGACCAATCTGACATGAGCTGTCAAGGTTAGTACCATTTGCTTATTTTCTGACTCGATAATAATCCATCGGGGTAATATGCGGGGCCCCATCATGCTGCTAGGCTGTTTGACAAAGGGCAACCCCAGAACCAGAGAAGCAGCCAACGAGGACGGGACCAGAGGGAGGAACTGCTGCACATTAGTAGCATCGAGTCGGATGTCTAGTCCTAGCATGAGTAAGAGGGTGTAAATCCTAGGGTAAGTAGGGAACAAAGGCAAGATAGGGGCACAGGGGGTAATTGTCGAAGGAAGCTAGTCCTCGGAGCCGCTGCCGCTCGCCGCAGCCGGTGCCAAGCCTTCTCCACACCACCTCGTCTGGTTGTACCTTCCATCACGTACCCTGATATCGCCATTGTGCATCTACTGTGGCTTGCCTTATGCAGAAGTCGTAAAGCTGGTTCTGGCATAATCATCGCATGCTGATGACCTGGTCTGCTGAATGACTGCATAATCTCAGCTGCACCCCCATCGGACCTGCTAGCTTCCTGTACTATCTAACCTACTGTGGTGAGTATCCTTCCAGCCTCTCGGGACAATCACTATGGCGAGCAACGGTGCCAAGAGCCACATCTCCAATGATGCTTTTGGTCACGTGGTTCCTCTCCTTATCAACGGCAAGGAGATCACCACCGAAACAACGTTCGACGTGACTTCACCGATCACCAATAAAGTCATCTGGAAAAGCTCTTCCGTCTCCAAAGACGATGCTATCAAAGCAGTCGAAGCAGCTCAAGCTGCTTTTCCCGCGTGGTCAAAGACCAAGCCCTCGAAGAGGCGAGATATTTTGCTGAAAGCATCTGATATTCTTGCCCAGAGGGCGGAGGAAGCTGCCGAGTATATGGAAATCGAGACTGGCGCTGTGCCAGCTTATTCCGGAGGGTTCAATGTGCCTTCTGCGATTGAGCAGCTGAGAGATGTAGCTGGCCGCATTATCACGAGTACGGGACATATACCAATCTGTGGTGAAGAAGGTAAAAGCGCTATGATAATCAAGGAACCGTATGGCGTTATCTTCGGCATTGCTCCTTGGTTTGTACTCTGCTACCTTCGTATTCTATGGAAATTTCTTACTATCGACCAGGAATGCACCGTACATTCTGGGCTTCCGCGCTGTATCCTATGCGCTCGCTGCGGGCAACACCTGCGTCCTCAAAGGCCCTGAGTTTTCACCTCGCTGCTTCTGGCTTATCGGAACAATTTTCAAGGAAGCTGGACTCCCTGATGGATGGCAAGTATCTTCCGAACTTTGCGTCCATCCAACCTGATGTCTATTTATATTCTGAGAAAATGTCCTCAAAAAAACGATTACTACAGCCTGTCTTCTAATCCCCAAGTCACCATCCAAAGCCCTGTCCTGACATCTCACCCCTTCCAGCCTCAATGTCCTCTTCCACCGCCCCCAAGACGCCGCCGAAATCACAACCGCAATAATCGAACACCCCTTCGTAAAAAAGATAAATTACACCGGCAGCACCGCCATCGGTAGCATCGTCGCCGCAACCGCCGGCAAAGCCCTCAAACCCGTGCTGATGGAACTAGGCGGCAAAGCCCCCGCCATCGTGCTACAAGACGCCGATCTCGACAAAGCGGCCCGAGGCTGCATACTCGGTGCATTCATCCACAGCGGCCAAGTTTGCATGTCCACCGAGCGAATCCTCGTGCACGAGTCCATCGTCGAAGACTTTACGGCAGCGTTGAAAATTACAATGGACGACATGTACGGCAAGGATTCCCCAGCGCCAATCCTCGTCGCACCTCCTGGGATCAAGAAGAACAAGGAACTCGTGCAGGAAGCCCTATCCCAAGGTGCCAAGATTGTCTGTGGAGACGTGAACGCGAAGGAGCATAGTGAGACGAGAATGAGGTGACAAATCCTACCCCATTCATCCTCACCCAAGTTCCCCTCCCTTATCAATCCTCGCCTGGAAACCCCCTATCACCCCCTCGCCCCAACCCCCCACCCGAACCCCGGGCTCCCATTTCCCAAGAATCCGAATATTCCATCCAAAATAAAACTAAAAACATCCCCAGACCAATAATCCTCACAAACATAACCCCCACCATGTCCATCTACGCCACCGAATCCTTCGGCCCAACGGTCTCCCTCCTCCCCTTCCCCACCGAAGCCGCCGCCATAGCAACAGCAAACGACACCGAATACGGCCTCTCCTCCGCAATCTTCACGCGCGACCTCGCCGCCGCCCTACGAATAGCCCGACAGCTCGAGACGGGCGCCGTGCACATCAACAACATGAGCGTGCACGACGAACCCAATCTGCCGCACGGAGGGTGCAAGATGAGCGGGTTTGGCAGATTCAATGGGAGTGCGGGGCTGGAGGAGTTTCAGCGGTCGAAGACGATTACGTGGGCGGATTAGAAGTTGGATTCGGCGGCTGGGTTGGATTACACAGAAATGTCACATCATTCCCACCCGCACTGTTACGAGCGTACCTTGTCTTTCGTAGACGTCGCCTAGCGTACTTCGGCGTAGCCAACGACATCTCCGTTCACTCACTTGCTTCCCGGCTTGTCATCTTCGTTCACCCTCGGATGTACCAGTTGAGACCTTACTACTTCCTGGACGATTTTCATTTCATCAACTACCACGCCTAGATCCCACCTCCCCTTACTACATACTTATAGCACTTTAGCTTGGGTCTTTCCAAAACCTACCTCCCTCGCGCGTAACATACATATATCTATTTTACGCTAGTCTCCCAACGCTCTACTCAAGTCCCTCCATGTTGGTATAGCACTCATACAGAAAAGATATAGATCTCTACTTAGACAGAGTACAAGCTATTAAGTACTCTTATAACTTTGCCGTAGACGAGTATACAACATAGTAATAGGAATCTGGATCTGGATCTGGAATCTATTCGGAGAGAGTATAAGAGGGCGGGTTATCTCCAAAAGTACGGTACCTTGGGGTAAAGGATGTGAAAGTTACAAGTATAGCGATACAACTCATATAAGCACCAAGGATTCAAGCACGGCACGGCCGAGATGAAGTCTAGCGTAAGCATGAGCTTCTGCAAGGTACATACACTCCACCAATTCCTATAGCTCCCTCCCCACCAGACCTGACACAACCAAAAACCCCTATGCATACTCTGACAAACCCCAATCCCTAAAAACCCCTCACACTATAACTCCTATATACATAATCCCATAATCATCATCCGTGGTGATCGTATCGTACAAAGGCGAAGCGAAAGCAGAAGCGAGAAGGAGCCGGCGCTAGTGGGGTATTGTGAAATCAAAAACTACCTTACTTGTAGTAGCAGAGGGTCGGAAAGCCGCCAACGCCCAAGGGGAAAATAACCACCGATGCAAATGCTTCATGGAGATGCCTAACACAATGGTCGCTTCTTCATCCTTAGCTAAGGGTTTGCGAAGTCCGCCGGGCCCAATGCCTCGGCAAAGACGATGCTTCCATAGCCCGAGTCCGTGCCAGACCCTTCATGGCTGGCTCCGGAAGGCTGAAAAGGTTCCTCGTTACGATCAGGTTGATCGTGACTGTGCTGCCCCTGGCGCTGTTTTGGGAGCAAAGGTTCATTGTCGCGTGGAAGGATGTGTTCCGACAGCGTACGAGGTGGCGGGCTGGCCGCGAGGAGGGTGCCTGGACCATGCTTAACGGCCATACCAACAGCAAGGATGATCGCGAGCGAGAATTGGAACCAGAGGCGGAACGTACGGCGAGAGGATGGTTCCTCGCAGTCTTTGCAGGGGAAGAGATGAGGCTGTGGTCTCGAGCTCGACGAGGGAATGATGGGCGAAACTGCTCGTCTTGAGACATGCGGAGGCGAGAGCCACGTTTCTCTGTTGCTGTGCGTACGACCATAGTCTCTGAAGTAGTGTTCAGCCGTGCGGCTCCTACTGGCTTGCGCGGAAAAGTGCTGCCAGTCGAAATTCCGCGTCGAGTCAGCCTCAACTATTCCGCTGTCAGCCCTCCGTTTCCGTTTGCGCCAACGGGTACCATAGACCAGACCTAAGAGCCACCATCCCATCCCACCCAAGCGTTTGGAGCCTTGTGACCATGCGTTGGCGAGGAGCCGCCGTGCTAGGATGTAGGGGTCCTGTTTCGTTTGGGTGATGACGTTGGTGAGGCGAGTGAACAGGCCGTGTGCATGCTCGCTTGTGAGAGCTGTTGATGAGGGTGCTTTAAGTGGAGAAGGTATTGCGCATGCGAAGGGAATTTTATGCTGAATAGTTGATGGTATTGGTTTGGGACCCGCTGCTAAGCGTCGTTGCTGGAAATAGAGAGCTGATAATGGTATCTTCGAAGGTGTGGCATCCATGCCATCAATCCTTCCGTCAGGGCCCTGGTCATCTTCAACAGGTATCAGACCATCCTCATATATCTGAAGATAATCAGTATCAGCCGTAGCCTGTGCCCCTACGGTTTGCTCAATTTCAGCTTCTTCGAGCTCTTTCTGTAGACTTCTTGGTCGGGACCGCCTCTTGCTTTTGTCCGTTGGTATTTCTCGAAAACCCATCAATTGTTCTGCTTCATCTGGAGACAGCGACAGCGTTCCTTGTCGATCATCGTTGCAGACATTGTCTATATTTTTAAACTTGCCCTCCAGCGCTTTCAGGGTCTGCTCTTGAGCCCAAGAGGCAGAACGTTCATACCCGGTTTGTTCGGGAGTAAATTGCGCCGAGTCATCACCCAACGTCGATAGGAAGGCTGAAGGTGGATCACAGGAGACGGTAGAGCAATCTCGTCGCGCCGTGGTCTCGATTGATTGGCCGCTTGATGCAGGCCCCGGTGTTGATGGTCCGACACTCGCCGAGGGTAAGATCAGAGGCTTCAACGAGTTGGAGCCCGAGGGAAACCGACGCATTCTACGCTGCCTGGTGGTAGATCCGGGTTCCTGTTCGGCTAAATCCCATGATACTGGTCTGAACGAACCACTCGATCGCATCGACATAGACCTCGAGGTAGACGATGTGGCCGAGCGAAACGAAGCCGAGGCTCTTGATCTTCCGTCAAATGACCCAGACTGCCTCGTATAGCGCGGTGACGACGTATCTTGGTTACAAATAGGTGACTGAAGATTTGCTTCATTAATATCTCCCCCCAGTGAATCTTCCGGACTCTCAACAATGCTGGATGGCGACCCCAGACTCTTAGATCGTCCGATAGCCGACTCCGACACTGTAGTTAACGACAACCGTATGCCCCGTGATGGCGCTGGGATCCTAGGAAGCATTGATCTAGGCCTTGGTATCCGCTTGGAAGGATCGACTCTGACGGGGAAGGTAGACGCTGAGGAGACATCGAATTTTGCTGGCGACTGAACAAGGAGATTTGTCAATGCCTCAATCCTCCTTTCTAGACTAAGGTTGATAACTTCGAGCCCCTCCAAATTCCTTATCCTCACTCGCATGCTCTCGACCTCCCATTCAAGCTCCGCCGTCCGCGCATCCTTCATCTCCAACTCGTCTTCCAACATTTGCATGCGGCTCCTCATCTCGAGATCTGCTTCTAAGCGCCTGTCCCTCTCTTCGTGAATCCTAGCGTCGAATCTCTTTTCCCATTCAGCATTGTCGTGCTTTAGGCTGCGATTCTCCGTGGTTAGTGTCCTAAGCTTCGCGCTGCGAAGTTTGCTCGTCTTGGGTGAAGGCTGCGACTCGAGCTTAGCATGAGCTGAGGCCAGTTCGGATTCGAGGTGTTCGATGTACGTGGCTACTTCCGTGCTTGCTGACCGGTTCTTGGGGCGTATGGGATTGCGGCCCTTTACGTGCTTGACCAACGGAGAACCTAGGGGCGAGGGGGTCCTCTGATTCAGGGAGACTTCGCGTAATTGATTCATTCTCGCGGGGGTCATGGCCAACGTAGCCGGAGAGCAGTGGTTACTTCCCTCGTTGTACCAAGACGTCTCGCTAGCGTCGTCCTTTCCTGTGATCGTATTATCCTCAAAGATCGCTCCAGATCCCGTTTTTGGTGACATCCGCTTCTTCCGTGTGGATATAATGTGAATCTCTTGTAGAATATTGACGGGGCTTTGTGGGAGATCCTCGCCGTACAATATCCGCTTCTCGACGCTGGAGGGACTGTTCTCGTTGTTCACAGGCCGTGTAAAGAGCTCAATGCCATTCGTTGAAGCACCTAAGAGAGGGCTGATGCGTCGAAAAGGAAGGACTGGGCCTCTAAAGCCGGTATTGCGCAATTGTAGCCGTCTGGTCTGTTGACTGAGACCCTCCTTCTGCTGTTGCGACGCCAGCGTTGGCGATGATATCACGGCGCATTCTGCGTAGGAAGCATCTGGTTGCTCAATTGATGACGCATGTCGTCCATCAGGCAACGGATGGGCATGCAAGGAATTCTCCATGCTCTGCGACGCATTCCTCAAGCGAGAGCTAATCCGATGATTGGAGGAGGCTCCGGAGGGGAAGTCCGTGCCTCGAGTCCACTCATACGGTGTATATTCCCAATCCGAACTTCATCATGTGCTAATTGATGCAAGCAATGTTTGGCGAAGATATGTTGTGCGAAATAGCAATTGACTTCTGTTGAACTCGAATACAGCCGGTTTGTTTGTTTCGGAGTCAGGGGAAATTTCCTTGGTGGGGTAGCGTTGCCGTTCGGCAAAACCTGCCTCGCAAAAGTTTAGGTCCAACAACAAGAGGTCCAACAACAAGTACTGTTAAGGAACCATGTTGACTTGACTTTCCTTTCGACTTTCCTATTCCAACTCCATGTGAGAGAAATCTCGGGTCATCGCCGGTCGTCACCGTCGTCACATGTCGTGTCCAATTGACAAGGACGTGCAGTAGGGACACTGACATAGCCTTCTGAAGATTCTCCTTTAGGTTGTCCATACAACATAGTCATCGAGAATCACCATTTTCGTCATCAAACAATCAATGCTGAGCATGTATTGACTTTCTGCACTGTACACATTGGTGCCTGCTGTTTTCCCGCTTTTCTTCAACATCTTTCTCATATTGAGTGAGAAAAGAGATGGTCTTCATCAACGAGAGACTCGGGTCATGAATTCTGTCAGCAAGGAGCCTTCGGCCTAGGGCGAGAATATGATGACCTTGCCTCCTTTCTTCAATCCTAAGAGCAGCTAATCCAAATTACCCAATGATGCTCGAGGTAGCGTTCTTCAGGCGGAGCTGAGAAGGTGAAACGCTAGTCGCTGACTCCCGAAATGAGATATCAAATCCTTCAATCCCTTCAACTTCGGGGTATACCTATATACAAGATTGCGCCATCCAACATGTCTTTCCGTCAATACCTCCCTCCACAATCGTTGCGCGGTAAAGCTTGGGGGGTGTTGGTAGCCGCAATATCAACAGGATGGGCCTGCATGCGAAGAGGATCATCGCCCTGCTGTGGCTGATGAACAATAATGCTACGAAAGTGTTTGCAGACTTCAGTCCGACAGGTGGGGTCACTATGACTCAAATCTTCACGTCCGGTCAGGATGGCGCCGCATCAGCAGTTACCTTCTATCCTATTATATACCCGGAAGCCAACGATATGAATATCATGACCCGCAGTAATTATAGTGCATACACTACCACAGCACCAGCGTATGTGTACGGTCCAGGAGACTTGATAGACTGCGATCGTTGTGAGTCCTCGATATTGAGACGTAAATATGCGTTGCTGATGCTTCTGCTACGGACTATAAATCGCGCTCTCATCCAACAGCTGTGACGAGTTTCTCTGCATCTGGTACAGCACCAACATACAGAAATGGATCAACGCTTAATGGGACCATTACCGTACCAACGTCCAGGACAGGACCAATCACCATAGCGCCACACGTAACCCTGACTCCGCCAGTACCCTTCGAGGAGTACTGGTGCTCTTCGTATGCCTCTGTAGTCCAATCCAGTGCGCAACTGAGTTTTCAGAACAATGGAACCAACAAGCCTCAATTTCACGGTCTGAACCCCAGCGCAAAAACCGTTTGTATGTCTGTCGAGGCAGAAAATTACAGCCAATGGGCTACCACTCACGCGCCTTCTACGTCTGTAGGAGGCTTCTGGAGTGCAATCAGACCTGTTGTGTGGACACCGACTCTCACGCCACCGTGTTGTAACACGTTCTGTAATCTCGTCGTTCCAAGCGCCCAGATGCAATACGTGAGTTCTGCTGTTATGTTTATCATCTCCCATCATTAATGGTATCCTGCGGATTTCGGACACGATCCAGCATCATCCACTCTCTATAAGTGTTACGAGAAAGATCCTGCACTGATGAAGCCACGCTGACTTTGAAATACTCTCAGTGGCCGACTCCCGCACCAGCTGCCATGAAGAACAGAACTACTTACGTTGGGCCTGACGGATTCACATAGTAAGCCCCATATGCTAATTTCGAACCTGTAAACCCGTAATGCTAACCTCTCCAGTACCTCCCCTTCCGTCTATGTGGTCTATAGGGGTATATCCGCCACCAATGATTGTGGTCAGACCCTAGGCAGTACCACCGTCGACTTGACACTATCTTATGCACCGTCTGACTTGATCACGTTCAGCAACAGAGTGGATGGCTACACATATAAGACCATCGATTTTGCCACCATTTGGTCCAATTGCACCGACAGATACACATACTCAAGTGTAGCTACTCCTCCTTGTGTCGCAACTGTAACCACTGAGGAAGCCGATTGCCGTGCCCAGATATCCAGTGTTGGTGCACACGCACTTTTTTGGCAAGAGCATTGCTACCCTCAGCTTTCTTTTCCGCCCACCACTCGCCTCCAGGGATTGAACACAGCGTGGAAATCATGTGATATGGGGAACGTGGACACTTCCATCCTCGGCGTCTTTGATCCCCCACGTGCATTAAAGCCCGGTACTGCTATGATGGCCCCTGCTCCAACGGAGACCGCAGGCCCTCCAGTACCCTCAATTGCCCAACCTGCTTCTCAAGCCGTGCCATCGCAGCCTGAGAAGACTGCTTCGCCAAGTACCGCACACATCGGCAACGATCCGTCTAGTAATGTCAACATTAATTCACATCCACCAGTATGGGCTGGGTCAAATAATCCAGGAGGAAAAGTCGACTCTTCTAGCGAGGCTCCCCCAACTCAAACCTCAAAGGCACAGGATCCACAACAGGTAGGAGGGTCGAATCCGACTGTACCGGCACCCATCAACGCGCCCAATGCTGATTCACCGACCGCGAACTTGCCTGTTGCCGACGCACCTGCTACTAAAGATCAGCCCACTACCAATAACCAGCCTGCCGCTGACAATCGACCTGGCGCATATCAAAGTGCAGCTGATCCCAATAACGAATCTGCGGCCCAGATGTTTGCTTTGCATCAAGCGCTTGGACCAGCTCCTGCCGCCAGTCCGCAATCTCACTCACAGCCAGATGGAACACCTCAGCAAGGGTCAGGCTCTCCGGCGAAGCTTCCAGCTTCGGCCAATTCTCCTGCTACCGATGGAGGCGCTCAGCCGGCTATCCCTATTTCACCCCAGGATCAAGCCGCGAACCCCCCCTCAAGTGGATTAGCCAGTAAAGAGTCACCGACTAACGGAGGCTCTCTGCATGGTGGCACTCAACCAGCGAGTGCAGGCTCCCAGCCAGCGAACGAGGTTCCTCAGTCAGCCAATGGGGCCTCCCAGCCAGTGAATGTCGGCACTCAACCAGCGAGTGGAGACACCCTCCCTGCGAGCGGAAACTCTCGAAATGGGGCTTCTCAGCCGATCAGTGGGGTCTCTCCACCCATCGTCCCTGGCCAGAACCAAGGCTTGAGTCCGCCCTCGAACGAGGTGGCAAGCAGCGGAAGCTCCCTAGCAGGACAAGACGCTCAAAATCATGGTCCTAGTCCGGGAACTCCAGTACCGGCAGCCTCGCCACCACCTCAGTTCGTCATCCCTGTTGCAAATGGAGAAACCTTATCAGGAGCAGTCATCAATCCAACCTCGGTAATTATAGCAGGCTCGTCGGGTGGAGCAACAGTGCAAGCGGGTGCGCCAGCTACGCAAGTTCTTGGCCATGCGATATCCATAGATCCTGCAGGATCATCAGCTATCATTGACGGACAAGTACATACTTTGACCATGCAAACACCTACTCCCATGAGTAATGACAACCAAGCTGCAGTACCGCAAGGAAGTAGCCCGGACATCTCGGTATCTGCTGGATCTCCGCAAATTCAGCCTATGGCAGGATCAAATTTACAGGTTCCGCCGCAGATCGCTGGCGCCCAAGATTTTGCTACGACTACCGTCGCCAATCACAATGTCGCTGCTATACCTTCTTCCCCAGGCATTATCATTGTCGACGGCCAAACAATCGCACATGGTGCCACCCCTGTGCTCATATCAAATACTCCCGTAGCACACAATTCTGACGGTAATCTCGTTATTGGGACACAGACTATCAACAATGTGATTCCATCAGTGGCGCCTACACAGTCACCACCAATAACGACGACCATAGCCAACCATGCTATCGCCGCCGTCCCTTCTTCGCCTGGCGCTCTACTCGTCGATGGGCATATCATTTCACAAGGCAGTAGCCCAGCAATCATATCGAATACTCCTGTTGTGTACCACTCAAATGGCGACCTTGTCCTTGGCACCCAGACCATCTCCAACATTTCCCCCTCCATTGCGTCTCTACCATCAGCTGCATCGCCGGCGGTTTTCACAGTGGCCGGTCAAGTAGCAAGTGTCTTGCAAAACGGTGTGGGTATCGCTATCGCCGGAGCTACACTGCTACCGAACGCACCTGCTATTGCGATTTCAGGAACTGTGAGCGCCTCATACGGCTCTGCTGGTCTCATTGTCGGTTCATCAACGATAGCGTTGCCTTCATCGTCACCAGCGACAGGGACGCCAATACTCTTGACAGTAGGCGGTCAAGTAGCCACGGTCCTCCCGAACAATGCAGGTATCGCAATTGCTGGTACCACGCTGCAAGTGAACGGAGCTGCGGTTCCTATTTCGGGAACTATACGCGCTTCCTACGGTTTTGCTGGTCTGATCGTCGGTACGTCTACCGCAGCAGTACCTTCTGTTCGGCCATCCCAGGATTCCATGACATCGATTACCCTCGCTGGCCAAATTTTCACCTACGCGGTATCACCAAGTGTGAGTGCATCAGCTAGCTTCAATAGTGTCGTCATCGGAACGTCCACGATACCCTACGTGAGTACGGGGACGAACGGGGCGATATTTACTGGAACTTCCACCTTGTTGTACACCAGCGCGCTGATCGGGACGTCCGATGTGCCCTACACCAATACGGAGCCCAATGGAGCCATCATCACCAGCACGTCTACGGCTCTGTACACGAGTCCGATAGCAGCGACTGGGACTCCGGGAGTAGGAAGCCAGATACTGGGGGGACTCAATCCCAATGGGCCTAGATCTGAAGCTGCGAATGGAACGCAGACAGGAGCCTCGAGCACGAGTGGTGTGGGCGCGCCGACGGGGCTGGCGGGAACGAGTGCAGCCGGTGGGAAGGGACAGGTACCCGTGAGTGGTGTATTGAGAGTGGGTATCTCTAATTGGGGCTTATGGATTGGTGCATTGATGGCTATAATGGGTATTATTTGGGCATGAATTTAGCGCGGCGTTGGCGGTTGGTTGGAAGGCATGATTGATGAAGTGATTCTGGGGGAATGGTATCATTCAATTCGAGTGTACATAGACTTACTTGTAGATATAATGACAGGACAGGACATGTATATAACTCAATCTCGAAGATACAATCCGAGCATAGTATCTTTCATCGCAGGTCAGCTTACAACAGTATAGATCTCATCACTCTAATAAATCGAAGATCCAATACCCTCCTTGCCATCTCAACTCTACCTCCACCTCTACCTCCGTGCGTATTCTATGCGGGCCAATTGATCGTATCTGAAGCGGAAGATTCGTGATGTAAAATAGTGTGGGAGAGCTGGTGTAAAGTTATAGTTGTGGTTATGGTTATGTTTATGTTTATCAATATGGTTATGTTTGTGGACGTGAACGGAGGCGAGGGATGCGAGGGATTTAATAAGTGTTGTATGTTGTATTATACGCACATTGAAGATACGTGCGTGTGGAATAGTAGCTAGCTGCATCTGGAATCTTAAGGCTAAGGGGGGG